>JAEIGA010007570.1_pt1 | contig 16470 bp, 16 predicted proteins | sample 9270691 | NCBI WGS metagenome assembly JAEIGA01 (sample SAMN17057246, study PRJNA624740) | gut metagenome | biome: biome; isolation source: fecal sample | host: Bos grunniens | place: China: Xizang | collected 2019
GATTGCCTTGGTGTTTCGTCCTTGCGCGTGAGAATTCTCACCAGACGCGACAGTCTTACGACCTTCAGAGTGGGAGTGAAAGCCTACTGCCATTGTCTCATATCCTTCAGCATGTGCCGCATAACCCGCCTTAGATCCACGACCTTCAGCACTGGAATACAAGCCATACGCCATAGTATCCAAACCTGTAGCGGTAGACCATCCGGAAGCTGCTATAGCATTCTCACCAGATGCAAAAGCACCACCTTGCTCCAATGTCACCAAACCAATACTAGGCTTTGTAGGAATAGACACATGGAAGGTCACACTGGAGTAGGCATCATTCTCATTGGCAACCCACTTGTCGCTACCGATAATACGCAGGTAGGATTCTGCGTTCGGGTCTTCGCTTTTAGTTCCTGCAAAATACCCAAGCGTAGTAATCGAGTTCTCAGTGTCGTTTACCTCCAAGATTGCAAATCTCTGAGCAGTGCCAGTGAGAGTATAATTCGGTAGCCAGTGATAATAACCCTTAGCTTGAATTGCAATGATGTCTCCTACGGAAAAGTAGTCACTGATCTTAAAAGAGCGATCAATGTAGGACTTGTCAGTAGGTTTCGTGTTTACAAGATAAGGTCTCTTAGCCTTTTCAGAATCAATTGTTAAATACAGCTTTTTGTTCCCGTAGTCAACATAGCTTACATAAAAGCCCTTTACGCCAGCGGCAGTGTTTTGACCATGAGTAAATGAATTTTTTGAATAGGCTATAGTATTACTTCCACCAGCGTGGGAATAATCACCTTGCGCTTTGGTCTCAAAACCTTCAGCGTGGGAGCCATTACCATCTGCTATAGCTTTTACACCTTCAGCATGAGAGCCTAAAGCGTTTGCCTAAGTGTTATCGCCTTCGGCATGGCTATTTGGACCACTAGCTATGGTTTCAGCACCCTCTGCATGTGACATATTACCAGAAGCAGTTGTAGAATATCCCTCTGCGTGGGCTCTTGTGCCCGACGCTTTTGAGTGAGTACCTTCAACGTGAGAAGCATCACCAGTAGCTTCGTTTAGAATTCCTTCTGCATAAGCAGAATATAGAACAGTATTTTCTCTACCTGCGGCAAATCCATCATCACCAATTACTTTGTTTTGTGAGCCAATTGCAAATGCGCCATGACCAATTACTATATTATTATTTCCATAGGCGGCTGCGCCACTTGAACTAAGCGCAGGAATGCCGATGTAAGGTTTTTCTGCTACAAATACCCAGTTACGACTACCATCGAAATCTTCGTCAGACATTTCTACTTGTTGTAAAACTTTATTTTCTTTAGTTGTAACCTTTATGACCGAATTACCTTCGCCATTGGAAGAAATGCTACTAATAATTAAATTGTTATAGTAGTGACTTTTGCCGTCAAAGCACAAAATATCTCCATTGGCATAATTATCAATAGCTTTATTCTCAATAGAATTGTCTTCTACCGTAATATCAAATTCAATTTCAGAAATAGGGGAAACGCTTAGCATTTTATAACCGAAAACACCGACTTTATTATTGGCGCCGGCCGCGGTAGAATATTCTGTTAATACTTCATTATTTTCTAAATCATTTAAAATAATAGAATTATCAGAATCACCTTTTTTACCAATTTGTTCAGGAATTATATAAGTATCCTCAAGTCCAGGGAACTAAAGAGATTTTAATATTTTATCAGCCATTTATGTTTTCACCTTCCAATTCTTCTATTCTACTTTTTAAGCCTTGTATCAATCCTTTTAGAGCATTAATTTTGTCAATTAAATTAATTTCTCCACAAGTAATTGTTCCAGCAAACCAAGCATTACGAGTTCCATCTTCATTAACATCTACCGCTAATAAACGATAACCATAAATACCAGCTCGACATGCAGTGCCACTAGCCTTGGAAAAAGGGGCAAGTGCTTGATTATTTACATAATCATTAAAAATTTCTCCACCTTCATTAGTACTTCTTCCCGCATCAGAAACATTATATACAGTCTCATCATCGAAAAACTAAAATCCTTTAATCATATCTTCTGTCATTGACTTATTTCAACTCCTTTATATTGTAAACTTACATTACCATTGCCATCATCAACAGTATAAAGTACATTAATAAATGGCAAATCATTTACATTATCTTCGCCATTTCCGACTTTCATACGCGGAAAAACGCCGTCATATACTATAATCTCTCCTGCTTTTGGAATAAAATTTACAGCTTTTAACCAATTTTCTTCAGTATCATGCTTTTGCTACTGACGGCTATTTAAAATTTTTTCATTTGCCAAAATAATATCCTCCTTTATTTTATCGTTTTCAAAAATATAAAGAGATAACGAAATGATAAGTTATCAATTTCACACTTATCATATAACGCAAAAATAGGGGGGTGAGATAATAAATCTCACTCCCCTTTATCTCAATTATTTTGAAAATTTTGAGATAGGAATTGCTTTATTTCGTCCCAATCAAATGATTGTAGAGGCAGTACCAGCATAGAAGACCAGCGTAGTAGCGCCTTGGACTAAAATATCAGTAGAAACTTCAGCGACATAAACATTATTATTGTCGTTTAGTTTAATGGTTTTATCATCTACGCCAGGAATCTTAGATTCGACGCGAGCAATTTCATCAACCAGTACACCAGAAGCAGCTACAGCCTCTTCACCTTCGCCAGAAGCTGGAGTATAAATTGCTTTGATATCACCAGTATTTTTTGCGATATCAGTCGCATTTTTCTCAATCGCTTCGACCATACCTTCGGCTTCTGCACCATGAGTATTTACCCAAGTAGCTAACTCTTTAATAGAGTCAATACCTTCGGTATTATTTTCAACCGCTAACTTTAGAGCAGCATCAACGCGAGCGATTTCATCAGCGTTAGCTTTTTCAGCCGCATCTGCACGCTGTGCTTCGGCAGATACTAAACCTTCAACACGGGCGATTTCAGTTGCTAAAACACCAGTGGCGGCAGCATCGCCTTCACCCGCTTTGTAAATGGCGGTAATCGCATCAGCATTTGCCTTTTCAGCAGCACGAGCGGTTTCAGCTTCAGATGCTAAAGCCTCTTTAGTTGCATAAGTGTTTGCGGCAGTAGTCTCATGAGCTTCGAAAACAGATTTATCAAGTTTAGTATTGCCTAAACCGGTAATATCAGTTTCATTTTGTGCGATTCTTTCGATTGCTGCATTTAAATTAGTAGTATCAGCTTTGCTAGAGCCCCAATCGGCTAAAGTTTCACCATGTTCGGTAACTAATCCTACCAAAGCTTCATATTGACCCTTATGCTCGGCATCATGAGCCTGTAAAGCAGCAATATCTTTAGAATATTGAGTATCAACTTCCAATAGGGCGTTGATTTGATTTAAATTGCTTTGAATATTAAGTGCATTTGCTTCAGCAGCAGCTTTTGCTTCAGAAGCAACACCACCGGCATTGGTAGCCTTATTATCTGCGTCAGTAATTGCTTGACGTAGAGCGGCATCATCAATGGTAATAGCCTTATTAACAATACCAGAAACGCTAATCTTGGCACCTTCTGCAACGGTGATATTCTCAAGCTTATTAACTTGAGCGCCAGATTCAACGGTTGTTAGTTCAGCCAGTCTATCATTCGCAGGCTTTACGGCTTCAGCAATCTTAGCATCAGCTTCAGTCTTGCTATAAGCATCAATCAATTCAGATTTATCTGCTTTACCAGAGATAGCGCTGGCAACATAAGTTCCCATTTCTTCTGTGGTAACAGCAGCATCTGCGACTGCACTTACTGCGTCCAAAGCACCAGTAGTAGCATATTTAGTAGCAGCATCATCAATGGCAGCTTGTTTAGCGGCATTAGCGAGCTCTTCTGCTTTAGCCTCAGCAGCGGTTTGAGCAGCAGTGGCTAATTCGGCAGCTTTAGCTTCAGCAGCACTTTGTGCTTCGCTTGCCTTTGTAGCAGCGACACCTTCGGCAGCAGCTTGTGCGTTATTAATAGCTGTTTGAACACCAGATAGCTTTAAACCATTAGCATCAACAGATAAAAACTCTTCGGTATCAGTAGCTAATTTAATAGAGAATTCACTACCGGTTAATTGTAAACCATTGCCTGCGGTATAAGTATCAATTAGGTCTGCAATATTAACAATATCGGTTTTGTAGATATAATCTCCATTGCCATCGGTGCCAGTAATAATATTCCAGATGAAAGTTAATTCTTTAGTTTCAGCATTATAGCTAACATCTTGTAGAACACCATCGGCAACGAAATCTGCATCGGAGAATTCAGCAATTACTGCGCCGCCAATACCAGTTAAACTAATTTTACCATTCTCATGCTTTAAGCCAAGCTCAGTGGAGAATTCAGTACCAGTTAGCTTTAAAACCTTATCGTCAGCTTTTGCAGTATATTTAGTATCTTTATCTTCAGGAAGAGCAGCGAACTTGTCGTCGATTTCCTTCTTATTATATGCGTCAATAGTAACAACATCTGCCTCACCCTCAGAAGGGGTCAAAGTCAGAGTCATACCATTTTGAGTTAATTCATAAGTTGTATTCTTATCTTCTGGCAGAGCCTCAATAGCTGCTTGTAGCTCATCTTCAGTAATGAAAGTACCCAGGTCAATTTCAACAGGGGTTTGAGCTATGCCATTGAGAGAAGGAGTAATGGTCAGCTTTTGGTTAGCAAAGTTGAAAGCATAGGTGGTGTTATCGTTGCCGTCACCAGCACCAATATCTTCAAGAGTTTTCCAAACCAGCTGAGACTTTTTAGAACCATCTTCCTGCTCAACCTCTTCAATCATGGGTAGGGTGCCATTAGCAGCAGTAGCCGCGCCAAACAGAGCGATTGCGCCAGCAGCAGAAACTTCAATTGTTTTTGCGTCACCAGAAGGGATAACTCCAACGGGCTTTAAGGTTAGGGCTGTGCCTTCAGCGTTCTAACTTAAAACGCAAACTTTCATTTCGCCATTTGCTTCAGCGTAGGCGATAACTTGACCAGGATAAGCCTTTGCATTAGTTAAATATTCAGTAGCTTTAGCTTCGCTCTGGAAAACGGACCACTGGTCAAGAGGTAGTGGGTTTGAGCGGTCAAAGGCAACGCCAGCAGACCACTTAGCCGCTTTAGGGCTTAATAGCGCTTCAAAAAAGGTTTCATTTCTAGTAGCCATATTTCGTTTACCTCCTTATTATCCTAAAGTCCAAGTAATCTTGGGTGTACCATAAGCAGAAGCGTTATGGATGTAGTAAACAGCATAAACAACATCTACGCCATTAAAAGTCATAGTGACATCAGCAGCCTGATTAACGGTACAGTCAATGTTGTTGCCGTCTTTTGCAGCACTCATATCAAAACTATAGCTCTTAGGATAAGCTAGGAAATATTGTCTCCAAGCGCCAGGAGCAACGGCAGTAGTTAACTTAGTCTTGTTGTATGCGTCTGCGTCAATTAGCTTAGTTGCAGTCTTAGTGCTGCCAGAGATGGGGGCAGTTAAACCAGACTGTAATTGAGCTGCAGTTACAGTTGCATGATTCTCAATAACATTGTTATCAGAATCGGTAGTAAATCCTTGATAAATAGGATAGTACCAGCGAGCAAGACTTTGAGTGTTAGCAGCAGAGGTAGCATCCGCATAAGCTTGAGCGGGATAGATATTACCTAAGTTAGAAACTGGATTACCAGCTTTTTCATATTTCACTTTGCCAACAGCTTGAGCTTGAACTGGAGCGGTTTTCTTAGTTAAACCATTGCAGACAAATATACTGCCATTGGTGGTTGTTGGGGTTAAAGCAGTGCCATCCCAAGTTAGAGTGTATGGAGAAGTAGCCACAGGAACAGCGCCAGAACCGTCAGTGGTTACACGTACTTTTGCAGCAGTTCCTTCTGCGGGGTCGGTTTCATCTTTAGATTCAACATAACCATAGCCATACTTATAAGCACCTTTATTTATACCTAAGGTAATAGTTTGAGCTGCGCTCTCTGCACCAACTAAATAATACTTAGTGCTGTTACCACTCATTGTGCAAGTGGGAGGCACTTCAGACTTGCCATCAGAACTAGCTTTCTTCAAGTCGGTATTAATTTCTTTTACATAAATAGATTCCCAAACTTGCATCAGATTTTTACCAGCTGCTTCAATAGTAGCCATACCACTATTTAAAGTAATGTTACCCATAGCAAAACTTGTGATTAAGTCTTGGTCAAAATAAACGTTGCTTGCATCATAGTTGCCATCAAGAGCTCTCCATTGCAGAGTGGCTGTATTATTTTCACCAGCAACTTCGCCATACATATAGGCGGTTAGGGAAGAGGCATTGCTAACACCACCGATTGCACGTTCACAAACGGCAATATCACCCTTCTTGGGGTTGGCGATTACACGAGCAATGGCCTGAGCATCGGTTTCTCCCTCATTGGGAATTACGCGATAATAGTTGTCGTCAATTGCATCCAATTGAGCTTGGTCAATTCCGGCATAGGGTAGGTCCTTGTAGACATCTTTGCCATTACCGAATTTGAACTTATTAGTGTCGCTTTCAATAGCAATTTCACCAGCTAGCAGCTCAATAGTACTATTGGCCCAATTTTCAGCTGTATCAATTTTTTGTTGAAAACGCACATTTAGAGTTTTTGTTTCAGCCATTTATAGTTTTCCTCCTTATGAGAATATAATATCGTCTGCGTCGCCAGCGCTGAGAATTAACTGGTCAGATGAAAATAGACAGTTATCTCGAACGGCTTTTGCGTCCGCAGCCTAACCCGCCACAGAAAGTGTGACGTCGGTTACAATTTTAATAGGATGCTCTTCAAAATATCTATTAACAGCAGCTTGAATTTCACTTTCAGAAATTTCAACGCCAGAAATTGCGTCAAGCAAATTCCAAGGTGTTACGCCATCGCCAATTTTTAAGATATGTGTATCAAGAGTCCATCCGGGTTCGCCAGGGGCGAGAATAGGATTATTGCGTTGCCAAGCGCTTGCAAGTCCTCTTTTAAATTGAAATTTTGTACTAATAATTTCAGCCATTATACAATCACTCCTCCATCATAAATAATTTGAGTATTGTTATTTATGGCATGCCCAAAGGCGCTAGGTAAAATTTTTCCTATTAGGCACCAAGTTGTTGGAATAATAATTGAATTATCTTGATTTTTACCAGTAATACCAATTTCCAGGGGCAAACCAGCAGTAGCCAATACCTTTGGAGGCACGATAGTTTCTACACCTTCAATGGGCTCACTAGCCAAAACAGTATCGCCAACACGATAAGTGATAGTTTTACTTAAGTTAGACCAAGAATCATCAAAAAATAATTGACATTTTTGACCCGCAGTACCAGCAATTAGTTCAACATAATTCAAAAGGGCTATTTTATTATTCTAAACTACTATTTTTATATTAGTCATTTATTTGCCTCCTTTATATCATTTTTCTATTGAAATTGAAAATTATAAATAATAAAAGTTTCTAAATTGCCCAAGCAAAAATTCCATAAGCATTTTTTATTTTGGATTACGGATTAGCGTGTGAAAGCGGCCGGAGCAGAATAAAGAAAAATGGTAAGGAGTTTTTTCCTTACCATTTACGCATATAAGATTTTTTCCCGCAACAAGGACATTTAGTACGACGATAATCTCGCCACTCTCGAATATTGAACCAGTGAAACGCTGTTATGAACATCCATTTCCACCAATTCATCTGAAACATTTCGCCACAGTTGGGACAACAAAAATGAACCATATCTGATTCTCCTTTTTAACATGAAAAATGGGGCACTCTAAAGAGTACCCCATAAAACTTAGTGAATTACTTCGTAACGAGTAGAGTTCAACTTCTCCATCATCAGCTCATAACCAGTCTTGCCGGTCATAATAGTTTGGAAGATAGAAGGACTCATACCAGATACATAGCTTACAAGGCCACATCCAATATCCTGGGGAATGTTATTCTGACGAGCATCAACATTCCAATAGATAAGATGAGGAACCTCATATCCATGGGCCAGCCACTTAGCGCGAATACTCTCCATCAAGGTCTGGCCAGAAGGAGCATTGCTACAATAGCGCCCATAGCCGCGACCCTGGTCGAACTCCATATCGGAAATGATAATAAGGTTCTGAGGCAGGTCAGCCTGAGAACACTTGTTAGCAATAGCTGTGTTCAAAAGCATATCAAAGGTAGCTTCGATATTAGTGTTCTGACACAAATTGGTCTTCCAAATACGAGCAACCTTGTCACAGAAGTCTACGCCTTCTACCTCGATGAGCTTAGGGTCATGGCTGAAGGATACATAGTTTCCGGCGAAAGGACCCTTAGCCTTTTCGGCACAGTACAGACCCAAGGAAATAGCTACATTAATAGGAGCGGCAGCATTACCATCGCGTCTCATAGAGGCGGAGGTATCAACAACAGCCAGGCCATTAAAGGCAGCTCCATTAAAATAATTAGCCAAATTATCCCAGAACTTGTTTACCATTAAACGGTCAGTATGGTCCATGGACTTAGCGCTACCGCGGCCATACCAACTGTAATCGCAACCCATAACCTTACAAGCCTGGTCAACAACTTCATAAGGATACAAATCCTTAGCATTGACGGTCTTAGTGGTATCCTTAGCAAACTCGGCATAAGTCTGAACATTACGCTCGGACTTAGCACGCTCAATGTCATGACGAGCAAAAGCGTTCTTATACTTCAAGCCGGCCTTAGAAGGAATCTTGTCAAACTCGATTTCATCCCAACGACCTTCGGACATCAGACGCTCAAGCACGTTGATACGAGCACGCAATACTGCAAGAGTCTTACGATACTGCTTATGAGTCCAACCCAAATACTCACGCACAGCATGAGCATATGCACGAGTCTTTACAGAACTGGTATTTTCAGAAGGCAACCACTTTGCCAACAGGGAAGGGGTCTTGCACTGTACGTCCAGAACCAACTGGCTCTTAATAAGAGCCAAAGCATCGGCCTCCAAAGGAGTGCCAATAAAAATCAACAAATCGTCCCAACGGCCGAATTCAGGTACATGTTCCAGATTACGCTTGGCGGCAGTCAGGTCGGTATTAGCAAGCCAACGCATACAGGTACGGAAGAATCTCCGTTCACCCTGGCCTCCGCGCACATCGCGGATATAGAAAAGACACTTCAAGGCATAAACGGGGTTCTCCTCAAAAGCCTTCTTGAACAAAAGGACACAATCCTCATCACTTCTGGAGCGATAAGCAGCACCCATAGCGAATAAATCCAAAAGATTAGACTTAGTAGTCTTATGGGTCAATGCGCCATTTTCAGTATAAGTGAAATTAGCAGTATTCTTCATTCCATTCAAAAACTTATTACTCATTATTTTTTCTCCTTTTCATCATTGACTCCTCTTGGACAAGAGGAAATATTTTTATCTTTATATAAATATTATATTATATTTTTTTATAAAAATCAAAAAAAGGAAGTTATTTCTAACTTCCTTTATTCTTTTTTCAAAGCGTGAAAATCTAATTCCTCTTTTTGTTCATCGGAGGCATTTTCTTCAATGAACTCCAAAAGCAGCTGCGCAACTGGCATTTCATCTTCTGCTTTCAGTTCTTCAATACGCTCATTAATAATATCAGCGTCATGCATCTCATTAATAACAGTCTGTAGTCTATCAACAGCTGCTCCATTTGCGTCAATCTATTCTTGGAGATAATGGTCATTCAAATCAGACCAAGCTTTAAGTTTTTCAATCTCTCCTTGTAATTGTGCATAACGAGCATCTTGTTTTTCAACAATCATATATAACTAATCTAGTGAAATGGGTGGTGCCATAATAAATCTCCTTTTTTTATTTTTATTATAGCATAAAATTTTCATAAAGTCAAACTAAAGTGGAGGCGCAGGTGCGATTTGAACGCACGATTAAGGCTTTGCAGGCCCATGTGTTAGCCACTTCACTACTGCGCCATGTTGGTGGTTCCGCCCCGATTCGGACGGGGGACCAGACCGTTATGAGCGGCCCGCTCTGACCAGCTGAGCTACGGAACCAAATTTGGTCCCCAGAGGTTATATCCGCTGTCACTATAGCCCTTTTATTTCCTTTAATAAGTACTAAGAAATTGTACAGATTTCGTTCTTTATTAAATTCTGCGGACTGGGGTGGTGCCCCGTCTGGGATTCGAACCCAGGACTCCTACCTTAAAAGGGTAGTGCTCTAGCCAACTGAGCTAACGGAGCATAACAGCGCCCCACACGCGCATGGGGCGCCACTTTCTATGGTAATCTTTTTATGGGGGCGCTTGATTGCGAGAGCCCGCAGCCCCCATAAAAAATTGATTACCGAATTCAATTTCTATTTTAAATCTTAATAATTTTGAGTTTTATTATGTAAATAAAATAATGAAATTGCTGTATGGCTCTCGTAAAAGGTGGTCTCCGCACTGCGCTATGCTTTGGTGCACTCTTGCATAGATGAGTGAATCTGACCTGGAGCAGCATAAGGGATTCGAACCCTCACACCCGGTTTGGAAGACCGGTATGCTAGCCGTTAAACATCAATGCTGCATAATTAGCACTTCAATATATTATCGTGGCCTTTGATAATATATCCACAGTTATTAGGTGTGCTATACCCAACCAAATTCTCACCTATTCCCGCAGATGGCATAGCAGAATTTTCAATCGCTACCATCGTTTAGAGAGCTGCGGCTCAATGGTAGGGGAGATGGGACTCGAACCCACACGGTCGGTAAGACCAACGGATTTTAAGTCCGTTGCGGCTACCTATTACGCCACTCCCCCATATTCAAGGCTCTTCTTCTGAAAGGATAGATTTACAGTCTATTTTAGAAATAATTGCTGTATGAGCCTTTACTTTATATATTTATTATATAATATTTTTTATAAAAAATCAAATCCATTCTTTTACTCGTCTTTGTGGAACGGCAAAGCCAGCTTCACGCATCTGCTCATCCATATCAATTTGTTTCAACAAATCAGATTTACCATAATTGATACTTCTACAAAAATTGCCCGCTTTAGTTTTATGTCTACGCTTTCCTTTATTACGGGTTTTAGTAGAACAAATAGGACAACTACAATGGATTTTATTTTTAGAATATTGATGAAGATTATCATAATAGTCTTCTTCGGCATAACGATAAATCTTACGAGCAAGTGCACGACGATTTAGCGCTTTTCTACGAGTTATATCACGATTATAAGCTCTACTCATAATAATCTTCCTTTCTTTTTTTTAATTAAAACCAATAGTGGAGTAAATCTTACGGCTTAGGTCGAGTCTGATTTCCAGATACTCGATTACCACTTAGTCCGTACTGTAATCCTCCACTATATCAGCCTAGACATTTTCTGCGGCCGCTAGCGACACTACTAGGATACTGTGGTTTATATATATTTCCATTTATATCCTTTGCAAGTTTTACGCTTACCATTGCAAACATCAGCAATATGACACGTATTGCCGTACTCTCTTTCGGCGGCCCGTGCAGAAGGATAAATTTTTAGGATTTCATTTGTTTTAATATCAATCTGTGCTACTGGTTTTCCATTTTCAATACTCATACGATTTTTAACCTGCTCAGAATCAATGCCAAAATTTCTTAGTGCAGTTCTAATAGTATCTAAACAATACCCTGTAAGAGCTTGTATTTCACACTGTTTTTTTCCTTCTTGATAAAGGGAATAAATTAAATTGTAATCAGCATATTGTGTACCATCACCACCAAAAGTTGCATTATAACCATTTTTAAAAGAAGAAAAATATTCTATCCAATATTTTTCTCGTTCATTTAGTTCTTCTGGCGAGCACTCTTCGATTTGTTCAATGAAAAAATTTTCAATACCATATTTACGAAAAGCAGCATATAAGGGTCTCTTTTCCTTGTCTCGCTTGGTGCTATCATTTATATGCTATTTCCATCTCGTTTGAATGGTATCAACAGTTTTACCAATGTAAATTTTATTATTTATTTTATTTTGAATTTTGTAGATGTATGCCATAATTAAATAGCTCCTTTCTTTTATTTGGCAGCGGCGGTCGGTTCCGCCCCGACGTCTGTGGTTTTAGAGACCACGGTCCTACTATTGAACGACACCGCAGTATTAGCTGCTTGCGCAGCAAGTAGCAATTATTTCGATTTTGCCAGTTCGCCGGATTATACCGGAGGAATAAAGTTCCCTAGGATATTAGACTTTCGTCTATGGCGGGCAGAGAGGGATTCGAACCCCCGGGCCGGATACAAAGCCGGCACACAAGCTTTCAAGGCTAGGCCGTTATGTCCGCTTCGGTATCTGCCCAAATTACTGTAAGGGCTTAGCCCTTACAGAGAATTATAAATTTCAGCTAATTCGTCAGCAGTTTCATTGACCTCGGCGCAAGCATCATTGTAGTAATGGGTCATATTTTCAACATACTTCTGAGCTGCCGCCAATTGACGCTGTGCATCTTCAAGAAGCTTACCGGCACGGGCTCTACGCTTGATAGAAATCTTATGAGCGCAACGCGCAACAGCTAACTTTTTACCGGTCTGCTCATCATAAGTATCTTCCGTGCGGCAAATTGCCTTGCCATAAACAGGCTTGCCCGCATAGGTAGAGAACGCTATGGTTTCAGTACCAAGGTAATCTTTGTGCTGATGAGTAATAATTGTATATTTTTCTTTCGGATATCGTGCCATTTTTTTACACCTTTTTCTCATTATTTGCTCTTTTGGAGCTTGGAGCAAGTGAAGGGACTCGAACCCTCGTTTCCTGGTTGGCAACCAGGGGTATTAACCACTATACGACACCTGCATATGCCGGTCCGCCCGCCTCCGGCTGAATGCTCGCTCTTCTCTCTTGTCAGCATTTCCGCAAGTCTGTTAAATTCCTATATACAGACAGTTATCCAGTTTTACATTACCTATACACTGGCAGGTTATAAGCCGCTACACGTTCAGCTCACCACACTATATCGGGCTACTCCTGCACTTCACGAGCTTATGGAGGCCAAGACAAGAATCGAACTTGCAACATCCTAATTACAAGTGAGGTGCACTGCCAGTTGTGCTACTTGGCCAAAAACAAGACAGATTTTTATGTTTATGTACGCGCTCTACCGACTGAGCTATCTCCCCATATCGGGGTCTTGCGACCCCTAGTAGTTCACCTACGCCACCTTGCCAGGTGAATTGTCGGGGAGAACAGGACTCGAACCTGTGACATCGTGCTCCTCAAGCAAAAAACAATAAAAAATAATTTGCTGTATCTGTCTTTAATTTATATAAATATTATATCAAATATTTTTACAAAAGTCAAAAAAGAAAGCCTGTGATAAACCCGCATAATTCCTTACTCCATAGGCGCTAACTTGCATCGCCCTATGCTACCTACCTGCCTCTATCAGCCTTGCGTTTTCCATCAAGAATTACTTTGTTTTTACCACAGACTTTCACTTATAATATCTATCTTCAAATCCTCTTTGTTATTTGACAAAGGTCAAGAGGATACTGGTCAAGTCAGCGTAAATCGGAAACTGAATCCAATAGATAAGATAAGATTTTCTCGTATTTAATAAAACCATTTATAGTAATCTTACCGATTATTACCAGTATTTCGCCGTAGGATGCGTTCTACATTATTGTCCTTTTGTAGAAGACTACCAGTGTGTTAATAATGGCACTACAGGTATCTGATTTTTTATGTCAGACTTGACGAAAAGAATCAGAAGAAACTTTCACCTTTAATAACGCTTAAAGGAGCGTCAAACTAAATATCTGATACGTATCAGCACGGGCCGGGATATATCGTTTCACACACAGTCGCCAGGCGGGGAACCTTATTTAGTTTAAATACCACCAAGGGCCTTCAGCACTACACAGCAGCCCTCACGTCATCGCCCTAAGGAGGATTTTGGGCCAAGTATGATTAGTACTTGTCATCGTTGTGTACCCCCATGTAGTTTCGCAGCGAATGGTATTCTATTTTATTGTGCTCTGGATGTTTCACCTACGGTAATTAACCGCGCATTGAGCGTATACGCCCACAGATATAAAGGCTCTGCGTTCAGCCTTGGTCGGAGAGGAGGGAATTGAACCCACTCGGACGATAAACGTTCCAGTTTTACAGACTGGAGTGCCTACCTTAACACGCTACTCTCCGAAATATTTATTTATTCAAGTTTATACTATCTAATTTCTTTAATAGTATGCGGTAAATTATAAGCTTTACACCATTTTCGAATTGAATTATCTGATACTCCATACTTATTGCCGACTTGAGTAAAATTACTAGATTGTAATTCTTTTAACAATTCTTCTTTGGTGGGACGTATTTCTACTACTCTACGTTTTTTTGCCTAACATGATAAACAATAACCAGAACTATTCCTAGAAGATAGAATAGAATTACAATTTTCGCAATATTTCATGGGTACTTCTTTGGTTTCATGGTTATAAATAGTACCAATATTATCAATACGATATTGTTGTCTTTCCGGACCTAAATTTAGACTAGAAGTTACGGTTATATCAGTAATAGGAATTTCATACATTTCCTACAATTCAGTAAATACAAATAAAATATCAATATTTGTATCTATAACTGTTTTATAAGTTGTGCCTTTGGTGCCGCCGCAACTTTTTAAAGAAACAACCGAATAACCATATTCGCTTCTCTAAGCGGTTGCTTTTACCTAAACTTTTAATAAACTTTCTCCATTATCAATTATTAAATCATAATCTTGTGTATCGTTTAATGGAATAGAAATTGTATATCCATTCATTCCATAATAGGCAATTGCAGCCACAAGTCCAGCATTACCTTTTTGTTTATTGGTTTCAAATAGCATTTCTTATTTACCTCACTTTTTTATTTTTTCTTTCATTATTATATAAAAATTAGATGAGGCAAATTATCTAAATCGACCCAATTTTTCAATAAAAATTTTCTAAAATTTTTATTGAAATTTTCTTAGTGGTTCGATTTTTTAAAAAACGGTTTTTGATATGGTTAACCGCAAACCATGACCAGTATGTTTATACACCAAAGCGACACCGTACGCATTGCCGCACTTTTTAAAGGGTGGACACTTCTAATCCTACCTCCTGGCCTATTTCAGAGGCTTATACTTGGTTTCCAACCAAGAGGCTCTTACTTGCAAGTAAGAAAAATACTCAGTTAAGCGTCACATTTTCCGCTATATTTGTGGTGTCCCGAGACTGAGCGCTTCGGTTTATGGCTGAGGCGCAGGGACTCGAACCCCGACCGTAACAGTCAAAGTGTTATGTGCTGCCAATTACACCACGCCTCAATATATAGGTGAGCAGAACTCACCATACATCTTCCGAAAATAAAGGTGAACCAGGTTTATAATCCTCTGGATTTAGAACTTGGTCATGTGCTAAATACATAGCTTCATATCTATCATAAAAATGATGATGTTCATCAAGAAAACCTTGAATATGAGTTTGTTCATCATATTCAACCTTGTGTTTGAACATCCATTCAAGGCAATCACAATGTCGTTTGCCACAAACAATCATTGGATATTCACTATCTTTTGGATAAAATTTAATTGCAGCTGCTATTAATTTAGACATTATTTTTTTCCTTTCTAGACACATTATAGAAAATAAATTGATTTTCAGTCAATTGCGTAAACCTATACCGCCTAAAACGCTAAAATAGCGCGTCTTATGGGATTTGAACCCATAGTCTTCTAATGAAGAGTTTGCTGTGTGTGTCTATGGTACGGGGTAAGGGACTCGAACCCATAACCTCTTGAATGTAAGTCAAATGCGCTACCAGTTGCGCCAACCCCGCATAAACAAGACTCAAAAGAATTTTAACACTATAATCTCCATTTTAGGGTGTTTATTCTCCCCATCCTAAAACTTCATAGACTTCCAAGTTATGTGCAGGCACATACCTTTTTTCTTCTAAATACATTTGTTTAGTAGAAGATTTGCTGGATTGAGTCTTTATATCAAATAGAAAAGGAGTGTGAGGTGCGTCTTTGGCACCTGGTCGAAATAGTAGGACTCGAACCTACGGCCTCCGGTCCCCCAGACCGGCGTTCTAGCCAACTGAACTATATCTCGATAAATCTGCCTACTAGCGTAGGCAGTCTCTAACCCACTTGTTTGACGCATCTTGCAAGCGGTCTGTGACCCGCAGGTTATACAAACTCATTAAGGGATATCATATTGTGGTTTTCATGCCACGAGTAAAACCACTAACCCGTGGCGGCCAGTAGAGGCTTTAGCGGACTCTGTCCATGGCGCTTTCCCGTAAGTACTAGGTCTTTAATTTATATTCACCGCAGTGACGGTACCTACTCAAACATCTGCGGGGCTGGTCCGGAATGCGCGACTTGAACGCGCGGCCTCAGGAACCCAAATCCAGCGCTCTACCAAACTGAGCTAATTCCGGATATATCTCAAGACAAGCTGGAGTAATTCTTGAGCGAGAAAAGCCGTCAATCTTTTCCATTTTGATAAATGATTCTGTTGA
>JAEIGA010007571.1_pt1 | contig 16469 bp, 8 predicted proteins | sample 9270691 | NCBI WGS metagenome assembly JAEIGA01 (sample SAMN17057246, study PRJNA624740) | gut metagenome | biome: biome; isolation source: fecal sample | host: Bos grunniens | place: China: Xizang | collected 2019
CTTTTATATCTGTTTCTTTGACCACTGTTACTGGATTAGCGGCTGCACCCTGGGCGCGGTGACAGGTTCACTGTTGACCTTTGACAGCAAGGGTATCGATTTCGTCCTTACGGCGCTGTTCATCACCATCTTCGTAGAGCAATGGCAGAGCAGCCGGCATCACTACCCGGCCATCATGGGCGGCATCGTCACCGCAGCCAGCCTGCTGCTGTTCGGCAAGGAGCATTTCATGATTCCGGCCATGTTTGCCATTCTGGTGCTGCTCTGCCTGCATAAGGAAAAGGAGGGCAGCCATGGTTAACGCTCACACCTTCTATGCCATCGCCGTAATGGCACTGATAACGGCCCTGCTGCGCTTCCTGCCCTTCCTCATCTTCAAAGGCAAGTCAGACACCCCGGAAATCGTGGCAAAACTGGGGAGACTGCTGCCCAGCGCCGTCATCGCCATGCTGGTGGTCTATTGCATGAAGGATGTCCATTTCGCCACAGCAACAGGCTGGCTGCCGGCCACCATAGCCAGCCTGCTGGTGGGCGTGCTCCACGTCTGGAGGCGCAACATCCTGCTCAGCGTCATCGGCGGCACGGTTGCCTACATGCTATTGGTTCAGTTTGTGTTCTAAACGAATGCTATTGACAAAAAGCATAGCCACCAGTACAATAGCGCCCACGCCCCATGATACAGATACCCGCACATGCGCTCACCGTGGTAGAGCGATTGGAACGCTACGGCTACGAGGCCTACGTGGTGGGTGGCTGCGTGCGCGATTCGCTGCTCGGGCGCAACCCGAAAGACTGGGATGTATGCACCAACGCCCTGCCGGAAGAGGTGCTGCGTGTGTTCAAACGCTTCCATGTCATCAAGACCGGCCTGCAGCACGGCACCGTCACCGTCATGGTGGATAAGCAGCCCGTGGAAGTCACAACCTTCCGCATCGACGGCGCCTACACCGACAACCGCCACCCGGACAGCGTGAACTTCGTGAGCCGCGTGGAAGAAGACCTGGCCCGCCGCGATTTCACCATCAACGCCATGGCATTCAACCCCACCCGCGGGCTGGTAGATGCCTTTGACGGCCAGGCAGACCTGAAAGCCGGCGTCATCCGTTGCGTGGGCGAGCCCGATGCCCGCTTCAATGAGGATGGCCTGCGCATCCTGCGTGCGCTGCGCTTTGCCGCGCGCTACAACTTCGGCATCGAAACCGAAACCGCTTTTTCCATACACCGCAACCGGCATCTGCTGGAGAATGTGAGCGTGGAACGCATTTTCACTGAACTGAAAGGCATCCTCATCGGCGAAGGTGTGCTGGGCATGATGCAAGCCTTCCCGGATGTATTCGCCATCATCATCCCCGAACTCGCTCCCACCATCGGCTTTGACCAGCACAACCCGCACCACTGCTACGATGTGTGGACCCACACCGCCCACGCCGTACAGGCAGCTCCAGAGGACGAGTTGATACGCCTGGCACTGCTGCTGCACGACATTGCCAAACCCGCCACCTTCACCCGCGGCGAGGATGGTAAAGGCCACTTCTACGGCCACGACACACGCGGGGCAGACATGGCACGCAGCATCCTGCGCCACCTCAAGAGCGACACCGCCACACTGGACGCCGTGGTCACCCTGGTGCGCGAGCACGATAACACCCTGCCCACCACCGCCCCCGGCATGCGCCGCACCATCGGCCGGCTGGGCCTGAATACCCTGCACCAGCTCCTCGCCATCAAACAGGCCGATATGGACGGCCAATCCACCCACGAACGGGAGCAGAAGCAGACCACCCTGCGCAACGCCCGGCTCCTGCTGGAGGATGTACTGGAAGAACCACCCGCCTACACCGTGGGTGATTTAGCCCTCACCGGGCGCGACCTCATAGCCATGGGCGTGATCCCCGGCCCGACCCTGGGCGCCATCCTCAAAACCCTGCTCTGCGAAGTGCAGGATGAAACCCTTCCCAACACACGCGAAGCCCTTGCGGCACGCACCTCACAACTCATCAACCAACCCCAGTAACACACCATGAACTGCTGCCCCAACTGCGAAATGAAATCCCCGCGTTCCCGCCTCGTCACCTTCCTGCTCAGCCTGCTTATCTGCTGTGGCTTTGCGGGTGTACACCGCATCTATGCCGGCAAGGTCATCACCGGTCTCATCCAATTCTTCACCCTCGGTCTCTGCGGTATCTGGCAGGTTATTGATATTCTGCTGATTATCTGCGGGTGTTTTACGGATAAAGAGGGCAAAACCATCTAAGTCCGCTCAAAGAGCGGATATCGTCTTGCGCAGCAAGATATCGTCCGGCAAAGCCGGATATCGTCCCGCCCCGCAGGGGCGGGATATCGTTTCCTATAAATCCTACCCCGCAATTTCAGCCGGGGTTGGGATACGCTTACCCTTGCTTTGCGGTTTTTATAGATGCTATCAGCATGCGCCTGATGCTACCGCAATGGTGGCAGCACGTAACAACTGATTCTTCAAGACAGCGTGACGTTCAACTCCTTCGCAGAAACGAACAATTTCAACGGCAAAATCAAGGCTTTGTTCGGCAAGCGGATGCGGTTTCATAGTATGCGCATAATAGCAGAAATGTCAGATAAGCGCAATACGTTTCCCTATGGATGGTTTCTGTTTGAGAATGGCGTAATAGGAAACGATACCCAGCCCCGGCGGGGCTGGACGATATCCGGCGAAGCCGGACGATATCTTGCTGCGCAAGACGATATCCGCTCCCTGCGGGAGCGGACGTATCACCAATCGACCTCGACCTTCTCAGCCTCGCCCTGTTTATTCTCATAGAACACATAGCCGTGTTCCACGCCGAAGCGGTGCACCTCCATGGTCACCTTCACATCGTAACAGCAGTAGCGGGCAATATCGAGCATCTTCCGGGCATCGCCGCTTTTCTCATACTCAGCCCACCATTTGAGCGCATCGGTACCCTCGGCTGTCTTGGAATTACCGCCCAGTGTCACCTTCGCCACAGAGTCCAGCTTCAGGCGGTGGCCGAGGCGGGAGGTTAAATCGGAGCAGATATCGAGGTTATTGGTCACATCTGCCACCGTCCAGAAGGTGAATGCCTGAAGCACGCCGTAGTCGAAGTTCACGTGGTTATAGCCCACAACGAGGTCAGCCATGCGGAGCTCCTCGATAAGCTCTTCCATACGGTCTTCGGTGTAGATGTGGTAGGCATTGTCGCGGGTGGAGAACGTCACCGCCACCGAAACGCCCATTTTCGCCGTTTCGTGCCAGCCGCCCACTTCAGCGGCAGAGCGGCGGGTTTCCAGATCAAAGTAAACGATATTTTTCATAACTGACCAGCAGGCAGAGTACGCCGCAGCCCTTCATAGAGCATAATGGCAATGGAGGTGGAAAGATTCAGCGAACGCGCACGCTCACCCGGCATGGGGATTCGCAGCGCAGTCTCCGGGTGGGCATCAATCCAGCGCTCAGGCAGGCCTTTGGATTCCGGGCCGAATACGAAATAATCGCCATCCTGCAGCGGGAGGGAGGGTTCCCAGATGCTGCTCTGCGCCTTGGTGGAAAGATACCAGAAACGCGCTCCCGGCTCTGCCGCAGCTTCCAGTTCCTCCAGGGAATCCCAGAGGTGCAGGTCTACATACTGCCAGTAATCCAGGCCCGTTCGGCGCACGTGTTTTTCATCGAGGCTGAAGCCCAGGGGCTTGATGAGGTGCAACCGGGCATCCGTCGCCACGGCCAGGCGGCCGGCAGCACCGGTGTTGTGCGGAATCTCAGGGTGAAAGAGCACAATGTTGAACATACGCCTTACTTCGCACCCTTACGGAACAACACTGCAGGAATCGTGCGGAAGAAGAGCTTCACATCCAGCCAGAGGCTCCACTCGTCGATATAGCGCAAATCCTTATTCACCATATTGTCGAAATCACCGTTATCGCTGCGGTCCTCAATCTGCCAGAAGCAGGTAAGGCCAGGCTTCACACTCAGACGGCGGCGGTGCTCAATTCTGGGGAAAGCCTCCGTCTCGTACACCGGCAGCGGGCGAGGTCCCACAATACTCATATCGCCCGCAATGATATTGAGCAGCTGGGGCAGTTCATCAATGGAAGTCTTGCGGATGAAGTGCCCGAACTTAAAGATACGCGGGTCGTTCGTCAGCTTGAAAATGGGGCCGTTCATCTCGTTGCCGTACTTGGCCTTCACCTCTTCCAGGCGGGCTTCAGCATCCACGTACATGGAGCGGAATTTCCACATATGGAACACGCGGCCATACAACCCGGAACGCTTCTGGCGGAAGAACACCGGGCCCTTGGGGTCACTCAGCTTGATACCCACAGCCGCCACCACCCAGAGCGGGGAGGAGCACAGCAGGATAAACAGCGCCAGAACACGGTCGATAGCAGCCTTGAATGCACGGGCCCACGAACAAGCCGGAGTAGAGCACAGCACCAGCATGCGCGCATCGCCCACCTCGTTAATATCTGCCCGCAGGCTTGTGCCCATGCGGTTGCCCAGCACCATATTCACATCAATCCCCTGCACCTCGCACTGCAGGATGATATTTTCCAGGTTGTTGTGCGCAGCCAGCCCGCCAAAGACATACAGACCGTTCACGCTGTGCTGCTCAATGAGGCGCTGCACCGTCTCTTCCGTATCCCGCCCCGGCACAATACGCCCCACTACATTGAAATTGCGTCTCCAGTATTCCGGGAAGGCATTCCAGCCCTTTTCGACATCCTCCGCCTTGCCGGCCAGAATCACCTGGCGGCGGTGTTCCGCCACGCTACCGGAGCAGAGATAGTACCAACGCACCAGCAGATATCGCAGAAACACCACAAGCGATATACCCAGCAGGTTCACCAGCAGCACATGGCTCAGGTAGGAGGATGTTTCTACCAGAGCCAGGTATATGCCGATGCCGCAGAGATAATACACGGCAAAGCTCAGAATCTGCTTCAGCGCATTACCCACACGCTGCATGTTGCGCTTATGGTAAAAACCCACCTGCCGCAGGATAATCGGCACAGCAGCCAGTGCCACGCCTGCAAGGAAGGGCGACTTGGTGAGCAAATTAAAGAACTCATGCTGAGACGCCCCCCACAATGAAGAAACAGCATTAACTACCCACGGAGAAATATAGGCAAAACCACATGCCAGCGCAAAATCGATGCACGGGTAAAAACACTGATGAAAAAACTTGCTTCTACGGGTCATATGCTCGGCAGGCATATTAACATTTATTCATCAGACTAACAAGCAAATTTGAGGCACAAGACACCCAAAAAATCTTTTTCCTTGAAAGATAAAGTTATTTTCGATAGTATAAATTCCGTATGAACTTGCTCAAAAGCATGACGGCAATGATAGCAATGACCGGAGCCCTGGCAATGGGGCAGAGTGCATATACACCGCACCCGGACTGGGAAAACCCGCAAAACCTTTCCCAAGGGCGCGAAGAAGCCCGCGCATTCTATGTGCCGTTCGCTAATCGTGATGAAGCACTGAAAGGCCATCGCAACGACTCCTCCCTGGTACTTTCTCTGAACGGAAACTGGAAATTCCACTGGGCACCCAGCCCGGATGCCCGTCCGCTGGATTTCTACAAACCCGAAACCGATATCAGCAGCTGGGCTGAGATTGATGTACCCAGCAACTGGCAGATGCGCGGCTACGGCACCCCGATTTACAGCAACCAGCGCTACACCTTTGTGCGCGACTGGCCGCGCGTGATGACCAAGCCCCGCAACAAGGACGAGGAGCGCTACACCTGCCCCGCCACAGAACCGAACGCCGTGGGCAGCTACCGCCGCGATATCGAACTGCCCGCTGACTGGAACGGCCGCGAGGTCTTCATCCGCTTCGATGGCGTGGATTCCTTCTTCTACCTCTGGGTAAACGGCCAGAAGGTCGGCTTTTCCAAAGACAGCCGCACCGCCGCCGTGTTCGATATCACAAAATACGTGAAACCCGGCAAGAACGTGATAGCCGCCGAGGTGTACCGCTTCAGCGACGGCTCATACCTGGAATGCCAGGATATGTGGCGTCTTTCCGGCATCTTCCGCGATGTGTACATGTACACCACCCCGAAGGTGCAGATCCGCGACTTCTTTGTGCACACAGACTTTGACGGCAAGCCCGGCAGAAAAGACTACAGCAACAGCAAGCTGAGCATCGAGGTGAACGTGGACAACCGCAGCACCGCCGCCGGCAAGACCATGGTACATGGCGAACTGCTCGATGCCACCGGCAAGACCGTGGCCACCATGTGCAGCGATGCCCTGGACATTGCCCCCGGTGCAGAGGTGCAGACCACCCTGCGCACCACCATTGCCAACCCGGCACTCTGGAGCGCTGAAAAGCCGAACCTGTACCGTCTGCTGCTCACCCTGCGCAACGAGCAGGGCGAGATTACCGAAACCCTTTCCCGCAAAATCGGCTTCCGCGATGTGCAGCTGGTGACCGGCCGGTTCCTCGTGAACGGCATGCCCGTGAAGCTCAAAGGCGTGAACCGCCACGAAAGCCAGCACGCCAACGGCCACACCGTCACCGAGGAGGAATGCTACCAGGAACTCCTCATCATGAAGCGCGGCAACATCAACCACATCCGCAACTCCCACTACCCGCAGGTGGACCGCTTCTACGAAATGTGCGATGAGCTCGGCATCTACGTCTGCGACGAAGCCAACATCGAATCCCACGGCTACTACTACGGCGAGCTCTCCCTCTCCCACCCGGCAGAGTGGAAAGCCCAGCACGTATGGCGCAACAAGAACATGGTGGAACAAAGCAAGAACCACCCCTGCGTGGTCATCTGGTCCTACGGCAACGAAGCCGGCCCCGGTGAGAACTTTGCCGCCGTGCGCGACTGGATCAAGAACCGCGATGCTTCCCGCCTCACCCAGTACGAGCGCAACAACGAACTGGCAGACCTCTGCTCCAACCAGTATCCCAGCGTGAACTGGACCCGCAACATTGCCGGCTCTAAACTACAGAAACCCTGGTACATCTCCGAATACGCCCACATTCTCTGCAACTCCATGGGCAACCTCGCCGACTACTGGGAAGCCATCGACAGCAGCGACTCCATCATCGGCGGCGGCATCTGGGAGTGGATTCACCAGAGCTATGACCAGCAGGTCACCCTGCCCGATGGCCGCAAAGTCACCCGCCAGGCATACGGCGGTGACCACGGTGAATACCCGCACGACGGTATCTTCTGCATCAAGGGCGTGATTTACAGCGACCGCACCGTCACCCCGCTATACGATGAAATCCGCAAGGTGCAGCAGAACGCCTCCTTCACCCTGGGCGGGCTCACCGAAGACACCACTGGGCTCATCGTCAACATCCGCAACAAGCACCTCTTCACCAACCTGGCTGAATACAACGGCCGCTGGATACTGAGCGAGGAAGGCAGCAAGACCGTAGCAGAAGGCAGCTTTGCCCCCGCCGCAGCCCCGCTTGCCACGCAGCAGCTCGTGCTGCCGCTCTCGGCAGAGCAGCTCCTCTCCCTCAAGAAGGACCGCCGATACTACCTCACCGTAGAACTCACACTCAAGCAGAACACTGCCTGGGCAGAAAAGGGCTATGTCATCGCCACCGAGCAGATGGAACTGCCCGAAAACATGACCGGCTACGACGCCCGCAACAACCTGCTCAAGCTCAGCGAAGCCAAGGTTGACGTACGCAACCAGAGCAACCAGATGCTCGTTATCGGGCCGAACTTCTCCCTCTGCATCGACAAGGCCACCGGCGGCATCAAGAACTACATTGTGAACGGCCAGCAGCTGCTGGGCGAAAAAGCCACCGTGCACCTCAATGCATTCCGCGCCCCCGTGGCCAACGATAAGTGGGCCATGAACCAGTGGCTTAACAACGGTCTGGGCAACCTCACCCACAGCGCTACCCCGCTCCTGGTGGAACGCCTTAAGCACGGCGTGGTGCGCATCTCCTGCGATGTCACCAGCCGGGGCTCCCGCAAAGAAAACCTCAACAGCGGTGAGTACGACCAAGGCACCTACAAGGTCAAGGACCTCGGCCCCATCACCGAAAAGGACTTCAAGTTCACCACCCAGCTGGTTTACACCATCCTGCCCAACGGCTACATCAGCGTGCAGGCCGGCATCATCCCCAGCATCAACAAAGTGGTGCTGCCCAAGCTCGGCTACACCCTCAACATGCCCGAGCGCTACTCCAACGTGCGCTGGTTCGGCCGCGGCCCCGGTGAAAACTACACCGACCGCAAGGCTGGTGCCCACATGGGCATCTGGTCCAGCACCGTGGATGCCATGGTTGAGCGCTACCCCTTCCCCATGGAAATGGGTAACCGCATGGACACCAACTGGGTTGCCATCACAGACGAAAAGGGCATCGGCCTTGTCATTGCCGCAGAGCCGCACGAGAATTTCAACTTCTCAGCCCTGCCCTACACCGCACGCGATATCTTTGAAGCCGCTCACCCGGAGGAAGTGAAACGCGCCGGTGCCACCGTGCTCAGCATCGATGCCTTCACCCTGGGGCTCGGTGGTGCCGCCTGCGGCCCCCTGCCCATGGACCGCGACATCCCGCTCTCAGGGCCCACCACCTTCGTCTTCTCCCTGCGCCCGCTGCTGCAGGGTGAAGACCCGGCAGAAGTAGGCCGCAAGATGCTGCCGCTCACCGGGGCAGTCACCCTCTCCCGCGACAGCGTGGGCTACGTGCACGCCACCTGCGGCTCGCGCGATGCCAGAATCGAAGTCATCCTGCCCGATGGTTCTGCCATCAATTACAAGGAACCCTTCCTTCAGCGAGAAGAAGGCATTGTGCGCGCATCTGCCAGCAGCAAAGGCTGCATGAACAGCGTGGCCGTCTACCAGCACCTGCCGGAGTGGAAGCCCGACAACGTGATGCGTGTCACCCACTGCTCCAGCTATGCCGGCAGCAGCAACTCCCCCTGGAACCTCATCGACGGCCGCCGCGACACCTTCTGGCACTCCGAATGGCGCACCAACCCCATGCCGCCCTACCCCCATGAAATCATCATCGACATGGGCGCGCTTTCCGAGCTCCGCGGTTTCGCATTCACCCCGCGCCAGGGTCGTTCCTCCTCCCGCGCCGGCAGGATTGACATCTACCTCTCCGTCGATGGTAAATCCTGGAGCAGCACACCGGATGCCACCATGCAGATGGTAGACGAAGACAACGAGCAGCGCATCATGCTCCCCGAATCCACCACCGCCAAATTCTTCAAACTCGTATTCCGCACACCGCTTTCCGGCAATGATCCCTACGCCGCACTGGCTGAGGTAACACCCATTGTCAACCGCGTGATTGGCGAATACCCGCCGCATGCCTTCTTCAGCGTTGCCTACGTCAGCTCCGACCTCCCCGAAGGCGGCCCCGCACGCAACGTGCTCGACGGCAACCCCGACACCTACTGGCACACCCTCAAGGGTGTCACCCTCGCCAGCTACCCGCACGAAATCCGCCTCGATATGGGCGGTGAGCGCAAGGTGAAAGGGCTCGTCTTCCAGAGCTCCAAGCTCGAGGAAGCCCGCGTCAAGGACTACGAGGTCTACACCAGCATGGACGGCAAGAACTGGGGTGACCCCGTTGCCCGCGGCACCATGGCCAACAGCGCCGAAAAGCAGGAAGCCCTGTTCTTCACCCCTGCCACGGGTAAATTCATCCGATTCGTTGCCCTCTCCTCGCACGATGGCAGCGACTCCGCCGCCGTGGCAGAGCTCAACATCATCACCGATTAAACGGTCTGCCCTCCCCGGTGCTTCTTTTCCACCCGCTTCCCCTCTACCCGGGGAAGCGGCTTTGCTTTTGCCCACGCACAGTGTAATCACCATTCTGGCTCATTTGCTCCTTACTTACCGCCAATTACTCACCTGGCACCTTTTTATTTCCTTAAAATACAGGCTGAAAACATATTTTATGCTGTACATCATACGCAAAATTCGTTAAAGTTTATCCTGCAACCGGGGCATACTCCGCGGGTTGTGCCGTGCTGTCCCTGTTTCTCTATCACCTTTTCATCCATTTTCATCTCAAAAAAAGCTCATGAAACTCCACCTCAATCTCACCCTCCGTCGTGCCGTTCTGGCCGCCATGGCACTCGTCGCCGTGCATACCACACAAGCTCAGGATGTCGTTCCCGGCACTCCCACCATCGCCGGCCCCTCCACTCTCACTGGCAACATAACCTGGACTGGAATCGTAAACTTCGGCGACTCCACAAAGAAGGAGGATTGCACGCTGCAAGATGGCACCTTTCACGCCACCAACTCCATCTACATTGGCGGCAAAGGCTACGGCACCAATGCCACATACGGCAACAACGGCACTCTCACCGTAGACGCGACCGCCACGCTCTCTGCCACGAATTCCATCAATGTGGGTAACACCGAGGTAACTCAGGAGAACGGCGAGGGCATCGTCGGCACGCTCATTGTGGATGGCGGCAAAGTGACCAGCCAGGAAATCACCGTGGGTGTCAACAAGGGCTCCGGCTACATTGAGGTGTCCGGCGGCGGCAAGATTTCCGCCACCGATGCTCTGAAGATGGGTTACTACAACTCGGACATATCAGGCTCCAATTACATTTCCATCGATGGCGCAGGCAGCTCCCTCACCGTGGGCGAGGCTGGAGGCAATAACGACTTTACCTCTATCGGCGCCTACACCAACGGCAGCATCTCCATCAGCTACGGCGCCTCTGCCACTTTCTACGACCAGACCATCATCGGCGAAAACGCCAACAGCTCTGGTGACGTCACTGTAACAAACCAGGGCCTCTTCCCTGGTGCAGACCCGGAAGCCACAGCATCCAGCACCCTCATCCTCGGCACCAAGACCGTGCTGGGTCTGAATGCAGGAGCAGAAGGTTTCATCTATGTCGATGGCTCCAAGGTAACCGGCACCGAAATGGTTGTCGGCAGCGCCGGTGAAGGCGCTCTCATCAGCAACGGCGGCAGCACCATCGACCTCAAGACCCTGTTCCTGGGCCAACAGGCAGGCAGCACCGGTGCGCTCACACTTTCCACCGGCGACAAGATGACCATCTCGAATGCCCTCACCATCGGTAATGCCGGCACCGGCATAGCCTACATCACCGGTGCCGAGCTCAAGATCACAAAGAATCTCATCATCGGCAACACCGGCACCGGCTCCCTGGAAACCAGCGGAGACTCTGCAATCACTGTTGGTGAAAACATCGTGCTGGGCAGCGGCGCGGGCGGTAGCGGAACGCTGATCATCGATACTGGTTCCACCATCACTGCCACGAAGGACATCTTTGTCGGCAATAACAAGGGCACCAGCAGCGGCACTGTCACCAACGCCGGCGAGCTTACAGCCGCCAATGCCTATATCATGGGCACTGACAGCAGCATCGCCAACAGTGGGGCCATGGAAGTGAGGGACACCACCATCTACCTGGGCTCGCTCACCACCGAAGCAGACGCTGAGACCACCATCGGCGGCAAGCTCGAAGTCGCCGGCGGTACTGTCACCAACGATGGCACCTTGACCGCAGGTAACACCTCCCTCACCAACGCCACACTCATCACGGGGGTAGGCAGCACAACCGACATCAAGGGCAATCTGGGTATATTCGGCGGCACCACTACTCTGAGCGGCCGGACCACGGTAACGGGTGACACAGCCATTACGGCGCTGGGCACACTCACCACCACAGCCGGAAGTAAGCTCGCCATCGGCGGCGGCATGCTCCTCATGGACAGCACTGCCACCATTGGTGGTTCCCTCAGCGTTGGCAATACCTCTATTATCAACTCCACACTTTCTACATCCGAGGACACCGTCATTAACGGAACTCTGACAGCAACAGAAAGCACCGTCATGATTGACGGTTCCCTGACCGCCAACGATACAAAAATTACCGGCTCCACACTCTCCACCAATGAAGGAGATACCACCATCAATGGTTCGCTGACAGCAACAGAAAGCACCGTCATGATTAACGGCGCACTGAATATCTCCGGTGACACCACCCTCGCCGATACTATCCAGGTTTCTGCTGAATCTGCCACTATCGGTGGCAAGCTGGATATCACCAACACCGCTGTCATGATTAGCAATGCATTGCAGGTAACTGGTGACACTTCATTCAGTAACTCCTCCCTTTCTGCAACTGACGCCACGTTTGGCGGATCGCTGAACATCTCCGACGAGAGCACCGTCACGATTGACGGTTCCCTGACCGCCAACGATACAAAAATTACCGGCTCCACACTCTCCACCAATGAAGGAGATACCACCATCAATGGTTCGCTGACAGCAACAGAAAGCACTGTCATGATTGACGGTGCACTGAATATCTCCGGTGACACCACCCTCGCCGATAATATCCAGGTTTCTGCTGAATCTGCCACTATCGGTGGCAAGCTGGATATCACCAACACCGCTGTCATGATTGACAATGCATTGCAGGTAACTGGTGACACCACGTTCAGCAAGTCAACACTGACCACACAAGCAGCCACGCTGAACGGTGCGCTGAACATCTCCGACAAGAGCACCTTAACACTTAGCGGAAATCTGACCGCCGGCGATACGACGATTGCAGACTCCGAGCTGTCCACCATAGGAGGTAATGCCACCATCGATGGCTCGCTGGATATCACCAATAGCACCTTCAACATCGACGGCTCCATCAAAGCCGGTAGCACATCGCTCACAAGCGCCTATCTGTCTTCCCTTTCAGATACCACTATTGACAGCACGTTGGACATCACCAACAGTGGCGTCTCTGTTGGCGGCAATCTGACCGCGGGTGATACAACGCTTTCCGGCGAAAACAGCTCTCTGAGCACCGCCATTGGCAGCACAAACACCATCGACAAGCTGACCATTAACGCCGGTTATGTTGAAATCAATGGCTCTACGACCGCTGGCGACACCAAGCTGGCTGGCACCAGCAGCATGCTCTATATTTACACCGGTTCTTTGACCACTGCCACCACGGTCAACCAGGGCACGATTAATAACGCGGGCACCTGGACCATTGGCGGCGAGACAACCAGCACCCAGGGTGCTATCACTAATACCGGTTCCATGAAGGTTGCTGACAAACTGTACTCAAACACGATTACAGGCACAGGTACGATTTCTGTGGCAGACAATGCAGCATGGTACATGTATGGCAACACCGAGCAGACCACTGTTGACAACGCCGGCAATATCTACGTGGGTTACAATGGACACCTCCAGGCTGACAGCCTGACCGGCACGGGCACCACCACTATTCAGGTTAACAACGCTATTGCCTCCACTACAGCCGGCAGCGCGGTGATTGCGCTGACTAACCCCATACCCGAGACCGACCCCGAGACCGACCTCAAGGTAGATCCAATCAAGGTAGAAATTAACCTGGCACATGCCGCCAGTCTTGTAGGTAAAACTGTCAACTTCCTTTCCGTAGGAGGAGCACTTGTTGGTCTGGAGCAGGACAATATCACCAGTACCGAAGACACCGGCTGGACAGACGACTGGAAAACGGACGCCAGCAAGTCCTATTACTCTATCGTATCAGGCGACACTGTAACCAAGCTTGAATTCACCGCCAGCACGGGCTCTGCCGAGAACCTCACCACCATAACCGGCATGACGTTTAACCGTTTTGCCGAATCCCAGAAAGTGGATATGAACCTCACCGTTCCGGGAACATATCAGCTTACAGAGATTGAGGTAACCACGGAAATCAAAGTTGCTAAAGAAAGCACAGTAACTGGAGTGGACCCCACTGTTCCCGAACCGATCGTTAGCGCCGGCGATGCTGTGCAAGCCATTACCATCACCAAGACAAAAGATGACGTCACTAGCGATGGCAACAAGAAAGAGGTCAGTGTCGTATTCAGTAAGAATGTTGAAACCACTACTGGTACAGCACCCACGGTTAAGACAACAGCCATTACCCAGAACACAACCACGAAGGATGCTGATGGCAATGTAACTGGCAACGACTCACAGCTTCTTGACGTTTCCGGTCTTACCATGGTGTTCGACGGCACCAGCTCCCATAAGGGCAATGGCAACGGAACCAGCAAGGCAGAAATGGGCTTCAAGGGCAACCCCGATAAAACCGAACTGGGCGAAGTGACGATTGACGGCGTGACCGCGAAACTCGAACAAGTCGACATCATCGAGGTTAAAGCCGATTCCAACGTGGAAGTCAAGGATGTCGACATGGCATCTACCCATGCTCTGACCATCGAAAAGGGCTCTGTGGTAACTTTCGACAACGTCGACATTCAGATTGGTGGTGCTACAGACACCTCCATTGTGCAAACGGTCAATGTTATCCAGTATAATGAAGATGGCACCATCAAGACCGATGACAACGGCAAGCCCATCACCGAAGAACATGTCATGGAGTCGGCATCTCACCTGACCACCTCCACGGTAATTGAAAGTGCCACTATCAAGCTGTTGGGTAACACAAAACTTACGTTCGAGGAAATCCAGTTCGACGATAAGGGTGAAGTTGATCCTGACCTGCATGGCACCACCACCATTACAGGTTCTACGGTAGAAATCAGCGGCACTGCTGCCCTGGGTGCAAACTCCACCGAAGCTACTGGGAATGAAGCTGCCAAAAACATGCAGACAATCAGCATCACCGATAACTCGGAGGTAACGATTACTGGCGAGGGCACACTGACAAATGCCACACTCGACGGCGGTTCCCTGCTGCTGGTGCAGAACGAAGCCGCCGGGGGGGTTGAAAATGTTGTTGTTTCCAACGGGTCGCACCTGAAGGGCAAGGGCAACCTGAAGAAGGTTCACGTTGACAAGGACTCCACCTTCACCGTGGGCAGCTCACCCGGCCAGTTCACCGCAGCAGACCTCACCGTTGATGGCGTGACCAACTTCTACTTCATCACGGACTCCAAGGAATGGGACAGCAAGAAGCCCGAGGAATTTACAGGCACGGAAGCCACCGACTACGACCTCGCCAACGGCACAGGTAACTGGGGTGCCATTTCCCAGCTGTGGGTCGATGGTCCGGTTTCGCTCAATGGCGAAGTGCGCTTCACCTACCAGAAGTGGGATCCGACCACGCAATCCTTTGTCAACCTGACAGCGGAAGAGACCCAGGCAGCCCGCGAGGAACTGGGTGAATACTTCACGGAAGGCACCAAAGTCAACTTCGTCATAGGCAATACCGACCAGCTGACTCTTGGCAACGGTTTCTGGATCAACGAAGACACCCTGCCTGTGCTGGCTGATGGGCTGGAATGGGATGTGACCTCGCTCTTCTCCAGCGAGCACACCGCCACCGTCACCTACGCCATGATTGGCGACCCCAACCGCATTGCGAACACGCTGCTGAGCGCCGGCAGCACCGTGCTTGACTTCGGCCGCCTGGGTGAAGCCCAGGCCATCCTCCGCGAGAAGGGCACCACCCGCACCTGGGGCAGCGCCATTGCCAACTTCGACAGCATCGACAGCAAGGATGGAGCCACCGGTTACGATTACAATGCCTGGGGCGGCGCAGTGGGTGTTGACCACGCCTTCACCGACCGCACCGTGGTGGGTATCGCCCTGGGTCGCACCTATGGTGAAAACGAAGCCAAGGAAGGTATGGGCAACTACGAGGGCGGCAGCATCGACCAGGATGCCACCATGGTGGGCCTGTACGGCACGCACAAGTTCAAGACCAAGGGCATCATGAACGATGTGAAGTTCAGCGCCTTTGCCGCCTACGGCTGGTTCGAGAACGAAAGCACCCGCGACAGTCTGAAGAACAACAGAACTGCTGAAGCCAGCTGGGATTCCAACGCCTGGGTGCTGAGTGCCTCGCTCTCCCGCGACATCACCACCGACAACGACATCGTCTGCTCCACCTACGTGGGCGTGGAATACACCAAGGCTACCATGGATGACTTCGAGGAAAGCAACGGGAAGTCCACCGCCAGATACACCGCTGACGAAGATTACAGCAACCTGGCTGTGAAGGTGGGCATGACCGTGAGCAAGAGCTTCGGCGGCTTCACCCCCTATGTGGGCATTGCCTACATCCACGACGTGAAGCGCGACGTACCCGAAGTGACCGCCTCAAATGGCCGCCGTTCCATCACAGGCGAAGGCTGCATGCCCGGCCGTGGAGCCGTGCAGATTAAGGCAGGTGCCAACTGGCAGCTCTCTGAGACGCTGGACATCTTTGCCGGTTACTCCGCAGAGATTCGCGACAACGCCACCGAGCACAACGCCAACCTCGGCATGGGTCTTACCTTCTGATATAAGCATCCCCTCAAAAAATCCCGCATCCCCACTAAGGGGTGCGGGATTTTTTTACATCGGCAACGCCGATGTATTTCATGCGGCTTTGCCGCATTTCATACCGCAGTTCCTGCGGTATTTCGTGCACCGAAGGTGCAATTCATTGAGCCCCGCAAAGCGGGGCGACTGCTTCGCTGACCGAGGAATAAAAATAAACAATAATATAGAATATTAAGTTTAAGTGCTTATTGCTGTTTTTGAC
>JAEIGA010007572.1_pt1 | contig 16468 bp, 15 predicted proteins | sample 9270691 | NCBI WGS metagenome assembly JAEIGA01 (sample SAMN17057246, study PRJNA624740) | gut metagenome | biome: biome; isolation source: fecal sample | host: Bos grunniens | place: China: Xizang | collected 2019
CCAAGCTGCACACATTATCCGCCGGCGAACAGGCCGTTTTGTATCGCCTGCGTACCATGACTGATGATGAATTTGAGGCGCTGCCCTATGGCAGCGAAGGCCTGTGGCGGAAACTGATGCATAACGCAAGAACACATGCCACCTTGGAAGAAATCATATCCGCCACAAAATCCAAGCGGTACACCCGCACACGGCTAGACAGAATGGTGATGTGCGCATTTTTGGGAATTACCCAGGAGGATTTAACCAAACCTGCCCCTTACGCCCGGGTATTGGCGCTGAACGACAGCGGAAGAGAAATCCTCAAATCCGCCCGGCTGACAGGACTATTCCCCAATGCTGGCGAATGGGTAGACCATCCTTATCAGGCATTGGAGCATCGAGCAAGCGCCCTGTACAGTTTGTTCTCCACCCATCCGGAAAAGCTCTATGACGAGGGCGACAGACGGGTATTTTACAACCACGGAGGTGCAATATGATCAAGAAAATAGTATTATTCGGTATTCTTCCTTTGCTGATTATCCTGTTGGCAGTATGGGGATACTGCGAAACCGCACATTCCGATTCTTACGATTATCAGGGATACATCACCGCCATCAGAAACACCAGCGACGGCACAGTAATTACCACCATCAGCGGTGAAACCACTTCTGAATTCACCCTCCAAAGGTACACCCGGGAGAAGTTCAACGGAGAACTTACCTCTCTTCAAGAAGGCGCTCACATCAAGCTTAGTACCACAAGGCACAGCACAAATATCAAAAAATTCTCCGCATATACCGGTTTTTCCTTAGAAGGAAAGATTGTATTTATGGATAATTTGGAATCGCCTTTTCTGCTGACCCGGGACGAAGTCACCCAGGTCTACAGATTGCACTGCCTTATCACCCACTACGATGTAACCCTACCCTTAACATCCGGTTCTCAAGTGAGAATTTACTATCAATACCCTATCGGTATCAATAGCCCATCTGTTGTAGTAGATGTAATCGAGCAAACCAGCGATTTACTGGATTTGCCCACCGACGAGGAAATTGCCTATATTACAGAACGTGGCTATACACTTGCTCCATAACATTTTTTAAGCGCAAAACAGCTCTGTTGCGGTTGCAACAGAGCTGTTTTTATTTTAATTCCCAAAGCTTGATTTGGCTGGATTTTTCATACAAGCGCAAGTAGCTTTCATACCGAGTTTTTTCAATTTCACCGTTTTCCACCGCCTGGCGGATTGCGCAGGACGGCTCCGCCCGGTGGGAGCAATCATGGAACTGGCACTGTCCCAAATAGGGAGCAAAGTCCGGAAAGGCATACTGCAGATTCTCTTTCAGAATCACATCCATCTGTTCCGTATCAAAGGAGGAAAAACCCGGTGTATCTGCCACATAGGTGTTCTCCCCCAGTTTATACAGTTCCACATGGCGGGTGGTATGCCGGCCTCTGCCTAATTTTTCGGAAACTTCACCGGTTGCCAGTGAAAGTTCCGGACACAATGCATTGAGCATGCTGCTCTTTCCCACACCGGTGTTGCCGGTAAAGGCGGTGAGTTTGCCGTCTATCAATTCACGCAGTTCCTCCACACCCTCACCGGTTACGGCGCTGGCGGAAATCACAGAAAAGCCTGCGTGACGGTAGATTCCAACAAGGTCAGTAGCCGGGTCCAGATCGCACTTATTCACACAGATATACACCGGCACTTCCTGCTCACCGGCAATGGCCGCCACTCTGTCAATCAAAAACGGCTCTGTCACCGGGTTCACATTGGATGCAAAAACGACAAGCGCATCAACATTGGCAACTGCAGGACGGACAAATCGGTTCTGCCTGGGTAGAATCTTCTCCACCATTCCCTTTCCATGCTCTACGGTGATTTCCACCATATCGCCGGTAAGGGGAACTTCCTGCCCTTTCCGCAAATGGCCACGGCCACGGCAGGTAACCATTCCGCAGTCTGTCTGCACATCGTAAAAACCGCTGAGGGAACGGAGAATCCGTCCGGTTTTTCTATCAGCCATTGGCAGAAAATACCTCCATAACATCCCAACCGTCGGTTTCGTTAATGATAATGGTATACTTAGCGGAGCCTACGGCAGTCTGATTAGGCAAAGTCACAGATATAGTACCCTTGGGCACTCTGCCGTCATACAAAACCTCACCATCACGGGAAATGGAAATGTGGCAATCGCTAAACAACGCGCTGTTACGCAGATCAAGTGTCACATCTCTGGTCACAGGCACCAAAGATCCGTTGGATACTTCAAAGGAAATTTCGGTAGTAATCTCGTACTCTACATCCTTTTCAACCGACTGGGAAACAACAGAATCTTTCGGCTGGTCACTGTCCACGTAAATCACTACGGGAGTCTGGTAACCCATAGATTCCAGCATTTCCTTTGCCTGGGTGATGTCCATGCCGGCAAAATCAGGCATAGCATACCGCTCAACACCCTTGCTCACCTTTAATGTAACGGTCTGACCGGTTTTCAGTCTTTCGCCACGGGTGGGTGTTGTTTCCATAACGATGCCGGCAGGAATGGTCATATCCCACACCTCGTCGAAGACGATTTTCAGATCCAGACCCTGTTCATTCAGAATTTGGGTAGCCTCCTCTTTGGTGTTATTTACCACCATAGGCATACCGCCAAACTCGATTTTCTTACCCTGGCTGATCCAAAGTGTGATTGTCTGACCTTCGCTCAGTTTGGCACCCTCTTTGGGTTCTGTCTTAATAATGTTGTTTTCGGGTACAGTATCGTTATACTCAGGCTTAAACTCAATCTTCAGGTTCATTTTCTGTTCATCCAGGTAGGTCAGCGCAACATCTTTGGATTGATTTACCAAATTGGCCATTTTGACTACCTTAGGTTCGGAGCCAAGGCTCACTTTTACCACGATGACAGAGTTCTCTACAACACTTTTTCCTGCCTCCGGCTGCTGACTGATTACAATGCCGGCTGCAACCGTATCGTCATACACTTCATTTTTTCTTATGGTAAAGCCCGGATATTCCGTAGATTCGTCCAGGGGCTTGCCAACCAGCGCCGGCACTTCTATCAGCTTTTCTTTAGGGCCGTCACCCAATATCAGCGCCAACAGCACACCCAACGCCACGACAATCACCACAGAACAGACAATAATCGCAATGGTGGTAACCCGGTTGCGTTTCTCGTCCTCACGCATTTTTTGCTGTTCCTGCTTGCGTTTTGGGGGCGTTTTTCGCCGCTGCTCCGGCGTAGGTGCCGGTTTTTTACGAGGGGTCTGGGACTCCACAACTTTATTTGCAATATCGTTAGCAGGCTGTGTAGCTGTACCGGAACTTTGCACCTGAATTGCAGCATCCACAGGAAGTCCCGTATAATCAAACAGCTTAGTAGGATCCTTACGGAATTCATCCATATCCGCCAACATACGGGTAGCCGAAGGATAACGGTCAGCAGCACTATGAGCCATTGCCTTCATAATGATCTGCTCCAGACCACCGGGGATATTGGGATTGAGTACAGAAGGCAGCGCAGCACCGCCATTAATGTGCTGGATTGCCACCGCCACAGGAGATTCTCCGTCATAGGGAGGACGGCCAGCCATCATCTCATACATCACGACACCCAGAGAGTAAATATCAGACCGGTCATCCACCCGACCGCCTTTTGCCTGCTCCGGGGAGATATAATGAACAGAACCCAGTGCTTCCTTGGTCAAGGTATTGCCACCGGAAATCATACGGGCAATACCAAAGTCCATGACCTTGACGGATCCGTTCTTCAGTACCATCACATTGTGGGGCTTAATATCCCGGTGAACGATACCCTTGCTGTGGGCATGTTCCAGCGCCTTGGCAATCTGCATAGCGAAGTGGAGGGTTTCTTTCCAGTTGAGAACACCCTTCTTTTCCATATACTGCTTCAGGGTAATGCCCTCAATCAGCTCCATAACGATATAGTCCGCCATCAAAGAGCTAGACACATCGTATACCGATACGATATTGGGATGGCTGAGCATAGCAACCGCCTGACTCTCCGCATGGAAACGGCGGCGGAAATCCTCATCCTCCAAATTATCGTCTTTCAGAATCTTAACTGCCACCAGTCGGTTGAGTCTGTGGCAACGAGCTTTATATACAACAGCCATACCGCCTGTGCCGATAACTTCCAGAATCTCATAGCGGTTATCCAGCAAACGGCCTATGTACTTATCATTATCCATAACGTAACGCTCCTTTCCGCAACCGATCAAATCGTCACAAGTATGCTTGTAACATTGTCCGGTGCACCGCGCTTTTTCACAATGTCCAGCAACTGCTCACAGCACTGGGATTTATCCTTACAATGCACAACCTCAAACAGGATTTCCTGATCGTCCATCTGATTGGACAGGCCGTCTGTGCAGAGCAGGAAACAGGCGCCTTTCTCCACCTTTCGGTGGAACACATCGCACACTACCTGCGGCTCTGTGCCAATGGCGCGGGTAATCAGATTCTTACCGGGATAGGATCTGGCCTTCTCCGGTGTCAGTTCTCCCCGGGCAATCATCATCTGCACAAGAGAGTGATCCGTAGTGACCTGTCTGATGCCGTCACCGTCAATCAGGTAGGCTCTGCTATCGCCCACGTTCACAATAGTAGCTTTCTTTCCCTGAATCAGAAGCGCCACCAGTGTGGTTCCCATGCCGTTAAAGTCCTCAAACTGGCTGGCCTGGTCAAAAACTGTAAAATTGGCAAGCTTTACTGCGCTTTGCAACATACGGTCTAAGGATTCCGGATCCATATCCGGCACCCAACTGCGTTTGACTTCCTGGGTAAACACATCTGCCGCCAAGGTACTTGCCACATTTCCGGATTTCGCTCCACCCATGCCGTCGCATACCACGCACAGGAGGGTGTTTTTATCTAACGAAACAATCTGGTAGGCGTCTTGGTTTTGACTACGGGCCACACCCGGGTCGGTCAATGCCCAATATTGCATAAGATTTCACTTCCTTTTTATCCGTTTTCTGTGGTTTGCTTTGTATATTTCCGGCGGAGCTGACCGCAGGAGGCATCAATATCACTGCCCAAAGTACGGCGAACCGTTGCTGTCACACCACCGTCTTCCAAAGCTTTCTGGAAGGCAGCTACCGCAGCCTTTGAGCTGGGTTTCAAAGGACTTTCCTCTACGTGATTCAAAGGGATCAGATTCACGTGGGCAGGCAGTCCTTTCAAAAGCTGCAAAAGCTCTTTTGCGTTTTGCAGGCTGTCGTTAACTCCGTCAATCATCGCATACTCAAAATGTATACGTCGGGAGGTCTTTTCATAGTACCGCCGGCAGGCAGGCAGAAGCACCTCAATGGGGTAAGCCTTATTTACCGGCATAATCCGGTCACGGATCGCATTATTGGAGCCGTGGAGAGAAATTGCCAGACTGATTTGCAGTTTATAATCTCCCAGCTCATCAATTTTCGGCACCAGGCCACAGGTGGACAGGCTGATATGCCGCATAGAGATATTCATACCCTCCGGACTGTTCACCAGTTCCAGAAAACGCAGCACATTGGGAAGATTGTCCAGAGGCTCACCGATGCCCATCAGTACGATATGGGAAATGGGCAAACCAGAATCCACTTGTGTAAACAGGACCTGATCCAGCATCTCATGGGGCTCAAGAGGCCGCACAAGACCGCCTAAGGTAGATGCGCAAAAGGCGCAGCCCATACGGCATCCCACCTCGGTGGAGATACACACGGAGTTTCCGTAGTGGTAGCGCATAAGGACCGTTTCCACGCAGTTTCCGTCGGACAATTTCCACAGATATTTGATTGTACCGTCCTTTTGGGACTGCTGCTTGCGTACCACCTGGGGAGCGCAGATGGGATACTTCTCTTCCAATGTATCCCGAAGGGTTTTGGGCAGATTGGTCATCTCCGAATATGCCCTTACACCCTTATGCAGCCAGGAATAGACCTGCTTGGCACGAAAGGCCGGCTGACCCAATTCCTTGAGCACTGCGCTGATTTCCGGTATGGTCATGGATTTAATGTGTTTCATACTTTTCTCCGCAGACGGCAGAAGAAAAAGCCGTCTGTGTCATGTTCCCCAGGCACCAGCGCCAGCATACCTGTTTCATTCTTGGGAAAAGGTGCCGGTAAAGGTAGGGGCTCTGTGGTAAATTCGGGATGGGTACGCAGGAAAGACTCCACCATACCCTCGTTTTCCTCCCGCACCAAAGTGCAGGTGGCATACAGCAGCAAGCCACCGGGTTTTACATAGCTGGCTGCATTATGAAGAATCTTCTCTTGTAGGGCAGGTAGCTCTGCAAAAGAGGATAACTTTTTATAACGAATATCCGGCTTTTTGCGGATAATACCAAGGCCGGAACAGGGCACATCGGCAATCACCGTATCAAACCGGTTCTGCCAATCGGGGCAGAACACCGTAGCATCCTGCTGCCGGGCAGTAATATTGGTTAGACCCAACCGCTCAGCGCCCTTAGCAATCAATTCTATCTTATGTCCGTGGACATCGCAAGAGGTAATACTTCCCTGCCCCGCCATAGCCATAGCAGCTGCAAAGCTTTTGCCACCGGGCGCTGCGCAGCAATCCAACACATTCTGGCCGGGTTGAATATCTACGCATAGGACGCTGAGCCTTGCTGCCGGGTCCTGCACATAGAACAATCCGTCCCGGAAGCTGGGAAGCTGCTCTATATTGCCTGTGCCGGAAAGCACCAGACAATCAGGAAGCCATTTATGCGCCTGTGCGATAACTCCTTCCGCTTCCAGTCGTTTTTGCAGTTGGTCAGCGGTGATTTTCAAGGTGTTGACCTGTGCGGTCATAGGGGCGATAGCGTTGTTGGCCTGTAACATGGGTTCAATCAGCTCTTTGCCCACATAGGATTTCAAAAGATTAATCAGTTCACCGGGGTGGCTGTACTTATCCTCCCAGGATACAGGGTGGTTTAGATTGTCTTTGCTGCGAACTGCGTTGCGGAGTACCGCATTGACAAGTCCGGAGGCATTCTTTTGCTTCCGGCAATACTTTTTTGCCAGCTCCACAGATTCATTGACCGCTGCGGATTCAGGAATCTTATCCATCAGGTACAACTGATAAAGTCCCAAATGGAGGATATCATGCACAGCCGGGTGCAGGTCTTTGGTCTTGCCTGTCAGCAGCTGCTGCAGATAAAAGTCCAGCAGATTACGGTTTTGAATCACACCGTAGCAGAGTCTTGCTGCCAAAGCGCTGTCCCGACTGTCCAGCCGGTCACGGTGGCAGTATTCCTTCAGTACGCCGTTGGACCAACCGCCCTCTTTCCGGCAGGCAATCAGCACATTCAGTGCAGTTTCTCTTGCGCCCATATTACAGCTCCAAGGGGTGACCCCGGAAGTAATCGGGAGCCGCCATTCGCTTGCCGCCCTCCGCCTGCAAGATGCGAATTTCCACCGCACCCTCACCGCAGGCAATCTGCAGACCGGTTTTGGTCAACCCCAGAATCGCACCGGCAGGCGCGCCCGTAGGATTATCTACGATTGCGGTGGTATAAACCTTGAAGGTATTGCCGCCAATCTGGGCAGTCGCCACCGGCCAGGGGTTCAAACCGCGGACCTGATTGTGCACCTGCTGGGCAGTTTTTGTAAAGTCGATGGGACTCATGGTTTTATCCAGCATCGGTGCCATAGACACTTTGCTTTCGTCCTGCACCGTGGGAATCAATGTTTTATTTTGGAACTTTGTCAGGGTTTCTGATAACAGATCTGCGCCCAGCACTGCCAACCGATCCAACAGTTCGCCGGCAGTTTCGTCCGGGCCAATGGGGGTCTTAGACACACCCACCACATCACCGGCATCCATCTGACGCACCATAAACTGAGCGGAAACACCGGTTTCCGTCAAGCCGTCCAGCACCGCCCACTGATAAGGGGCAGAGCCACGGTACTGGGGCAGCAGACTGGCATGGATATTGATGAAGCCACCCGGTACAATATCTAACACCTTTTGAGGCAGGATACGGCCATAGGCCACCACCGCCACCACATCCGGCTGCAATGCCCGCAGCTGCTCCACCGTTTCCTCTTCCCGGAAGTTTTCCGGCTGGAATACAGGAATACCGCTTTCAGTGGCAACCTCTTTCACAGGAGAGGCAACCAGCTTCATGCCCCGGCCCTTGGGTCTGTCCGGCTGGGTATAGACACCGACAACCTGAAAGTTATCGGCTAAAATCTTTTTCAGACAGGTCGCCGCAATGTCCGGCGTACCCATAAATACAACACGCATAGGATGCCTCCTGTTTTTTAGCCTTCCTCAAGCTCTCTAAGCTCTTTATCTGTGAGCAGCCGCTCCATCACCTGGGTGTAGAGAATGCCGTCCAGATGGTCCAGCTCGTGGCAGAAGCAACGGGCAGTCAGCTCTTCTCCGTCAGTTTCAAACCAGTTGCCGTTACGGTCTTGCGCACGCACCTTCGCATAATAGGGACGCTTCACAAGGCCGTACTTCCCCTCTACGCTCAGGCAACCTTCCGGTCCTACCTGCTCACCGTCGGTTTCCAGCAGAGTGGGATTCACCAATTCCAGAATTTCCTCTCCGTTGTCCACCAGCACCACACGACGCAGAATGCCCACCTGTGGCGCAGCCAGACCCACGCCGCCGGATTCAATAAGGGTTTCCCGCATATCGTCCAGCAGTCTGTGCAGCTTGCTGTCAAAGCTTTCCACCGGTTTGCACACCTTATGCAATGCCGGATCTTGATCATTCAGAATTTTACGCAGTGCCATATCTTTTTCCTCTCTAATCAAAACCGTTTATATCGATAAATGCCGTTACGCCCCGATTCTCCCTGTCCTGGGAAAACTGCCGCAACAAATAGGCCAGGAGCAAACGCAAGGATTTGGTCATTTTACACTTTAGGGTCAGTCGATAACGGTAGTTGTAATTCACCTTGGGCACAGGGCAAGGCGCGGGACCCAGCACTGTACAATGGGCTTCTGTGTAATCCGGCTGCTGCAGCAGATTCTGCAAGCTGCCTTTCAACTTGGCAGCGCCGTGGAGGAGTCTTGCCTCATCCTGTCCGGTGAGGGTAATCACCGCAAAATCGCCAAAAGGCGGACTTTGCAGCTGCTTTCGCAAGCCGATTTCCAGATTGTAGAAACTTTCATAATCCTGCTTTGCCGCCAAGGTAATCACACTATGCTCCGGTACAAGGGTTTGTATCACAGCCCGTCCACCGGTATCACCCCGACCTGCCCGACCCACAACCTGGGTGAGCATGTTGAAGGTAGTTTCCGCAGCGCGGTAGCTATCGTTATACAGACCCAAATCGCCGTCCAGAACGCCTACCAGCGTCACATCCGGCAGATTCAAGCCCTTGGCAACCATCTGGGTGCCAATGAGCACAGGAATATGCTCTTTTTGGAATCGATCCAAAATCATTTCGTGGGTGTTAGCAGCCGACACGGTATCGGCATCCATTCGCTCCACTTTGATATCGGAAAATTTATCATTTAATTCCTGCTGCACCTTTTGGGTTCCGGTACCTATGGTTTTCATAGGACCGCCACAGGACGGGCAGCGGTTAGAAACAGGAACAGAGTGACCGCAATAGTGGCACATCAGCCGCCCATTGGCGCTGTGGTAAGTAAGTCTTGCGCTGCAACGGGGACATTCAGGAGATTCCCGGCAGTCCACACACACCATTGCCCGGCTGTTGCCCCGTCTATTGAGAAACAGGATGGATTGCTTGCCTGCCTGCTCTGTTTCCCGAAGGGCGTTTTGCAGGTAATTGCTCAGGGAAAGGTCATTGCCCAATTTCAGCTCCTGACGCATATCCACAATTTCCACCTGGGGTAGTTTTCTGCCGCCGAAGCGGTTTTGCATCCGGTACAATTTGTAAATGCCGGACTTGGCATAAAACATACTCTCGATACTGGGGGTTGCAGAACCCAACAGCACCAAAGCCTGTTCTTTTAAACCCCGCCAAAGCGCCACTTCCCGGGCGTGGTAACGGGGGGTGTTTTCAGATTTGTAGGAGTGTTCCTGTTCCTCGTCCAGAATCACAAGACCCAAATTGGAACAGGGGGCAAATACCGCAGAACGGGTACCTACCACCAATTTAGCATCTCCGGAACGGACCCGTTTCCACTGGTCGTACCGCTCCGTTGCCGGCAGGCTACTGTGAAGCACCGCCACCTGTTCACCGAAATACGCTGCCATAAGACCCAAAAGCTGGGGTGTCAGGGCAATTTCCGGCACAAGAAGAATGGCTTGCTTACCGGCTTGTATGCACTTCTCAATGAGTTTAATATATACGGAAGTCTTTCCCGAACCGGTGACACCGTAAAGCAGTGCCGTTCCGGGGGTATCCGACTCCATTTGCTCAAGCAATCCTGCAAAAGCAGACTGCTGCTCCTGGTTGAGAATCAGCGGTCCGTTCAGCTCTGCCGGACGGATTTCCCGGCAGCGAAGCACTTCTTTTTCCGTTAATGTTACATAGCCTAAGTCTGCCAGACGGCGAACTGTGGCTGTCTTTGCGCCGGTAAAATAGCAAATTTCTTTCACAGGCGCAGAACCGATGCTGCACAGCAGTTCCAGCACGGAGCGCTGCATAGCTGCGGCTTTGGAGCGGGTCGCTGCATAGGCAAGCGCCTCCTCCGCCGGTACGGCAAGGGTGGCAATCTGCTGCTGTTTATCAGCAGTTTTCCGAAGGTAATCCCGCTGAGCGGTAATCCACTTCTTTCCCAAAAGGTAGGAAACCGCTTTTTCAAACTTCTCTTCATCGGGTACCATCTGCCGCAGCACGGAGCCATCCACGCTGCCGCCACAGGACAACAGCGCATCCAGCAGGAGTTTTCCCTCCGCCTGACGAAGATTCTTTTCCTGCCAGCTACGGTCATCGGTCAAGGCATAGGTGTCCTTGCTTTGAAACCACAAGCCTGCCGGCAGCATCACCCGAATGGCATCAAAGAAGGTGCAGAAACAACGTTCCCGCAGAAAAGATGCCAAGCGAAGCATATTCTGGGACAATACCGGCTCCTCGTCCATCACCTGAACAACCGGCTTCAGTCCGTCGGTATTCCCCTCTTCTACGGTCAGTACCACACCCTCTGTGGTGCGGTTGCCGCGACCAAAGGGAACAATCACCCGCACACCGGGCTGTAGATGCATTTCATCGGAAAAGCAGTAGGAGTAAGGCTTATCAATGGCAAAATTTGCCGCAGATACAGCAATCTTTGCAATCACAAAAACCCCTCCTTACCTCTTTTCCCGGAACATCAATGCATATACTCTTCCTTCAAAGTAGCGGTCAATTCACCGGATGCTACTTCCTTGATTGCCATAGTCACAGGCTTTTCAGGCAGCTCTTCCTGTGCCTGCTCTGCGTCGATGGCAATCTGTCTTGCCCGCTGGGCAACTACATTTACCAGCAGGTAACGGCTATCTACATTTTTCAGCAAATCTGCTACAGGGGGGTACAACATACTCTTTTCCTCCAATTATTCAATCTGCCTCACGGGCAATAATTTCTAATATTTTCTGGGCGCAGGTTTCTACCACATCGTTGATTACCACATAGTCATAAGCCCTGCTCTGTTCCATCTCCCAGGCCACTCTGGCCTGACGGATTTTGATCTGCTCCTCAGAGGTATCTCCTCTGCCACGCAGACGGTTTTCCAGTTCCTCCAAAGACGGAGGCGCAATAAAAATCAAAATCGCATCGGCCTTCTCCCGACGGACATTAAATGCGCCGTTTGGCTCAATGTCCAGAATCACGCTACCGGAGAGAAGCTTTTCCTCCAGCTGCACCTTGGGAGTGCCGTAATAGTTATCCATATGGGCATCGTATTCCAGAAACGCATTCTTTTCAATCATATCCAGAAATGTGTCCTTGGAAACAAAGTAGTAGTGTTTTCCGTCTATTTCTCCTGCCCGGGGTGCCCGGGTCGTTGCAGAAACGGAAAAACTTAAGTCGGGACGGGCTGCCATTACTTTACTAAGTACTGTGCTTTTACCCACACCGGAAGCGCCGGAGATCACAAACAATTTACCCATTTTCCTGCACCTCCTGCTTGTCCTCCCAACGGGCAGCCAGCACATCGGTGGCAAGGCCCGACAGAATCACGTGGTCGGTATCCATCAGCAGTACTGCCTTGGTCTTGCGGCCGTAGGATGCATCAATCAGCATACCCCGGTCACGGGCCTCCTGAATCACCCGCTTAATGGGCGCAGAATCCGGCTCTACAATCGCAAGGACTCGCCGGGCAGCAACCATACTGCCAAATCCGATTCCAATCAGTTTCATAGCTACCTCACTCAATGTTCTGTGTCTGTTCCCGGATCTTTTCTAACTCTGCCTTAATATCCACCACAATCCGCGCCAGATTTACGTCGGTGCATTTGGAACCGATGGTATTGGCCTCTCTGTTCATTTCCTGCAGAAGGAAATCCAGCTTTCTGCCCACAGCACCGCCACCGTCCAGCATGGTATTCATCTGCTTCAAATGGCTACGCAGGCGAACAGTTTCCTCATCTACGGCAACCTTGTCCGCAAAGATAGCGGCTTCGGTGAGGATGCGGCTCTCGTCAATAGCAGTGTTGCTCAGCACTTCCTTCAGTTTGTTTTCCAGTCTTGTGCGGTAGTCAACAACAGTCTGGGCATTTCCCTGCTCCACCTGGGCAACCAGCGTTAAAATCGTATCGCCACGGGTGCGCAAATCCTGCGCCAGCGCAGCGCCCTCGGTAGTACGCATGGCATCATAGCTTTCCAGCGCCTTTGCCACAACGCCCATCAAGTCCGCCAGCAGCTGTTCTTCATCTACCTGGGGTTTTTCCAGAGAAAATACCTCCGGCATGCGGGAAACCGCAGAAGCGCTGATATCATCAGCAACACCGTATTCTTCAACCATCTGGCGCATTGCGGTCAGATAACTTTCCAGAACGGCCTTGTTCAGGGTTACCTGAACCTCATCGCCGCCCTCGCTGCGGACAGAAATGAACACATCCACCTTGCCTCGGGATACAGCATTCTTCACAGCCTGCTTTACGGAATCCTCTCCAAACGACAGAATTCTGGGCAGACGCACGGAACAATCCAAATACCGGTTATTTACAGAACGCAGTTCCACGGTAAACTCGCGGCCGTTTACGGTTTCTACGGCGCGTCCGTAGCCTGTCATACTCTTAATCAATTTGCTCTCCTCTTTTCTTACGGTATTACTGGTCACGAAGATTTGCAGATACCGGATAAGTACCGATCGCACCTACACCGGCGAAGGCTTCATCAATCACAACGTCCGCCTTCATGGTAACGGTGCCGACTTGCGCCTCTGCCAGATTTACGACCACCACAACATCTGTTTCCTTGATTTTGTCAATCAGTTTTTCGGGGCCACGGACTGTAACCTGCAATGCCTTGGTAATCACTTCCACCGACAAACCTTCCGGTATATTCGCAGCCGAGATTGCCGTCACTTTCAGAGTCTTTGTCTTCAGTTCGGGCAACTGGACTTCCACGGTCACCTGCTCTACACCGGTCTGGTTGGTAACACCCTCCGGTAAAACAACAGGGAAGATCATGGTCTGGTCTTCTGTAATTTCGCCCAGATTGATTGTGCCTACTATCAGGGAATCCAATCCCTCCAGTAATGTATCACTACCAGAAATCTGAATCCGGGTTGTATCAACAGTGATGGTGCAATTCTCAGCGGTAGCGCCGCCGCCTTCGATGATGTCCACCTTCAGTTCAATTTCCTTAACCTTCTGGATCTTCACCATCAGGCTGACTTTTTCTGCATTGGCAGTCACCTTTTCCACATTTACAGGATTGCCCTGACCATCGCATAGGAAGTACTGGTACTCTCCTGCCAACGTTTTGGTTTGGTTGTTCAGATTTATCTGAATAACTGCCTTCTGGATTTGACTGACGACCGATTCGGGACCGGAAATCTCAATCTCCGTATAGTCAAGCTCGGCATTTTCCTTATCCGCCGTATATCCTGCAGGAACTGCGGTTGTACCGTAGTCGAGAACCACGGGAACGGTCTTTCGGATTCGGTTTTCAATCTTCAGGGTGATTAAGTCTGTACTGCTGCTCAGAACAGAGATTTCATTGTAGGGAATGTTACCCGGGTAAGCTATATCGTAGGTCAGGTTATGAGTGCCGGGCTTTTCAATATTCGCCACATTGATTATTACATTGATATTGGATTCATTCAAATCATTCAGAATTGTACGGTTGCTCTTCAGAGCCAAAGTAACATTGGGCTCATCGCTGACAATCATCAGTCCCCGCTCTGTCAGAATATTTTTATTCTGGACTACCACAGGAATATCATAGTAGGTTTTTTCCGACTCGGGACTTACGACAGTGATCACGTACAGCCAAAGGCCAAAGGCCACCACCGCAGACAGAAGAATGGCCAGGGCTTTATTTTTCATTTACCTTTCCTCCCTTGTCCTTCTTCTGTAATTTCTGGTAGAGTTTGATTGCCTTTTCCGGCAGGGTTTCCTGACGGGCATCATCCTCGGGGCACAGTTCATTCCGCAACAGCCGCTCAAGGGTTTGGGGTGCCAGATGCCGCTTCAGCACACCGCCAACAGCAACAGAAATAGCGCCGGTTTCCTCGGAAACCACCACAACCACTGCATCGGAAACCTCACTCATACCCACAGCCGCCCGGTGTCTGGTACCCAAATCCAAGCTGATCCGGTTACTGTTGGACAGGGGCAGCACACAACCGGCTGCCGTTACCAGACCATCTCTGATAATCATAGCGCCATCGTGGAGGGCTGCTTTGGGGAAGAAAATATTCCGAATCAGCTGTTCGGAGACCTTGCCCTCAATCATCGTGCCGGTCTTAAAAAATTCATCCAGACGATTATCCCGGGCAAAGACAATCAGCGCGCCAACCCGCTGACGGCTCATTTCTTCACAGGCATGAACAGTCTGGGCAATTACGGGAACCATTTCCTGCTGGGGTTTTGCCGTACCCAATAGGTTTTTCACCTTCACGTTACTCAAGTGATCTATCATACGGCGCAGTTCCGGCTGGAACAGGACAATCAGCGCCAAAAGACCAACTGTAAGCACCTGGGAGAACAGATAGCTGAGGGTATGCAGCTTCAGAATATCCGTAATGGAGGCCACCACAATGATGACGCCCACCACCCATGCGATTCGCACTGTGCCGGTGGAACGGAACAGGGGCAACAGCTTATAAATCAAAAATGCAACCAGGATGATGTCCAGATAATCCGACCACCGCATCCCCTGAATTTGCTGCCATATAAGTTTCAACGTTTCCATAATTGCCCCTCTTTCTCCGCATTTGTGTATCGTATAATACCAAGGTTTTTGCCCCCTTGGCATATTAAGCCTATTATCTATCCTATTATAGCGGATTGACCGGCCGATAGCAATAGTTATTCATAATTTTTTTACGATTCAACTGCCATTTTTTCCACTGCCAGCAATAGATTTCCCGTTTGCCAGGGTGCGGCATCATGACCGAAGCTAATGCGGACTGTTCCCGAATCCAATGTGCCGGCACTTTCGTGGGCAAGGGGCGCACAATGGAGTCCCGCCCGGACGGCAATTCCGTTCTTTCCCAGACATTCTGCAAACTCCTCGCAGTCCATCTTGGGAACAAAGGATACCGTTCCCCCTTGGTGTTCTCCCATAAACACACGGAAGCCCAACTGTTCAAGCGCCTTTCCGCAGCGATTTGCCTGCTGCTGTTCCCGGGCAAAAATCCGGTCTATCCCCTGCTGCTTTACATAAGCCATTCCCGCTGAAAGTCCGGCAATTCCCGGCACATTCAGCGTTCCCGCCTCTGCCCTGTCCGGCAGGAAATCCGGCATGGTCTGCTGCCGGGAGTTGCTGCCGGTGCCGCCGTAGAGCAGGGGTTCCGGATCCCGGCCGCAGAGCAGCAGCCCCGTTCCCTGGGGCCCCAGAAGGCCCTTATGACCCGGCATGGCAATGAAATCCGCCCCGGTTTCTTTCAGAGAAAGGGCCATGGAGCCCGCCGCCTGGGCTGCGTCCAGAATGAAGGGAACCCCATACTCCCGGCAAAGGGCGGCAAGCGCTCCCACCGGCAGAAGATAGCCGAACACATTGGAAGCGCAGGTGAACACCGCCGCATCCACCCCCGCCTCCAACGCCCGGTGAAATGCTTCCAGCGTATCCTCCCGGTCAAAGAGCCTCCGCCCTGCCACATGGAGCTTCGCCCCCAGGGCGAAAAGGGGCCGGGTCACGGCGTTATGCTCAAAGCCCGAGATCAACACCCGGGCCCCGGGCTTCACCAGGGAGCGGATGGCTGTATTCAGCCCCTGGGTACAGCTGCCGGTGAACACCACCCGTTCCGGCGGGCAGTCAAACAGCCGCCCCGCCCTTTCCCGGCAGGCATACACCACCCGGGATGCCTCCATGGCGGCCCCGTAGCCACCCCGGCCCGGATTGGCGCAGCGCTCCAGGGCCTCCGCCACCGCCCGCCGCACCTGGGGCGGCTTGGG
>JAEIGA010007573.1_pt1 | contig 16467 bp, 20 predicted proteins | sample 9270691 | NCBI WGS metagenome assembly JAEIGA01 (sample SAMN17057246, study PRJNA624740) | gut metagenome | biome: biome; isolation source: fecal sample | host: Bos grunniens | place: China: Xizang | collected 2019
AATATATCAGAATTCGCTTCATATCACTTGCTATTTAAAGTTTTTTTAACTTCACGGATAAGCTTATCCATTTTAGGAAGCAATTTCTTAAACTCTGCTTCTGGCCAATAAAATAATGCCGCATTGGATTTGGTGTAAAACGCCCATGAAGATGTTAGAAACATGTCAGAACGTTGCTTTTGCTTCAACTTGTAGCAACAACATTGCTCAAATAACCTTGCAAAAATTTCATGTCTATAACGCCAATACATGAAGCTTCTTTGCATTCCTGCCTTAGCTCGTCGCATATTCTCTTCTTTGGGATTTTTGCCGAATTTTTTATCAAGATATTCATCAAGTCGAACATTAAGCATGGAAGAAGCCTCATCGATAAGTTCATTCATTGTATTGCGAAGGTTGCCGCCTTGATTCCCTGTAAGTGTTTTTAATACAGACCGACCACCGGAAAGATAATTGTATCTTTTATTCTGATCGACGTATTTTCCAAGATTATAATCCAAGGCATGTCCGTATTCATGCGCAAGACATCCGTCACCATCCATTTTTGTGATGTTTATCATGTTATAACCTGGTTCGTAATGTGCAGCTGCCTTACTCATTCCGCGAGCTCCGAAGGCTATGCCTACAAGGCTTTCAATGCCAAGATTTTTAGAACCAATGATTTTAGACAACTCAGCTAATGAATCTTCGCATGCGAGCACTCGGTCATAGCGTTCATTATTATTTAGCCAGTTACCAAATTCAAACCCCTTGAGATTGTATCTCTGAAGTATTGACTGTAAGTCAACGTCATCCTGGTTTCTCGTCCATGAAGATGATCTTGATTTCACAGGTTTGCCTTTCCACCATTTTTCAGCACGACCGCCGGCGTTAATAGCGTTGCTTGTATCTGTTATTTTGGTTTTCATTTTTTTGATTTTTTAGATTTAGACGATGATGCCTTTTTCAAGACAGGATAAAATTTTCTGGCGGTCGATTCCTCTTTCTTGCAAATAGGTTTTTTTATCTTCATAACTTCTGATTTTTAAATTGTTAATAAATTATTTCTTACTTGATTTTTCCAATATCTCTAGTGTCTGTCTCAGATTGTCGAGGTTGTCGCTTTTGCGAAGCTTCTCCGCTATATCCATGACGGTTTCCGGAACATGAGCCGCCGGGTTCTTGGCCTTGGCATGGTTCTCGATGACCGACTTGCCTTCTATGAGTATGCAGCATAATGTTATGATTATGCAGCAGTACGGTATCGCGTACCACGGAAAGCACAAGCCCAGAACATCTATGAATATCCCGAAGAATACCACAGTGAGATACGATATCACCTTGTTGACGGTTCGTCTGAGGATGTGGCTCTGAAGCTTCTCCCTGCATTTCTTGGCTGCCTGGACGCCGGTGAACAGGTCTATCACTACAGAGAACAGCACCAGGACGAAGCACAGGAACATGACCATGATCCCGTGACCTATGTCTTGCGTTATGTTTAAGTGTAAGTCCATGATTTAAGGTTATTAAATAGGTTCAACAAATGTCTGTGTAACACAATCCCAGAAACCTTCAACACCATCAGACAGTCGTTTGCATGGATGCCAGTCAAGAATCATTACATTGCCTTCTGTAATTCTAAAGTAATACACCTTGCCTTGATAGTTCTTTGTAATTGTTCCAGATGCAGCCCTGTAACCGCCAAGAACAACAGTGTCAGGAGTTGTGAATGTTGACTTTGTAAAAGTGCCGCTGGTGAAGTCAAATTCTGTCTTGCCACTAGATATAATTGTTCGATGAATACGAGTGTCATTTGTATTAAGCCCCTTGTAAGAAGAACCAAAACGCCAAGCACCACCTGATGACATATATGCCGTTACAGACGCTGTATGTGGCGATGTTACACAGCCATATAGATATGGTGTTGAACTGGATTCACTTCTTGCAAACATGACTTCCAGGGTATGCGTATTGCTTACTAAACCAAGGCTATATACCTTGTTTTTATTAAAAGTTACAAAGTCTATCAATTCATATTCTGGAGTTATACGTATCTCTGCTCCTGATGTAAAATCAGCTCCTGTGCCCTCATTAGTATAGAAAGAGCCTGATATAGTGTCTAGCATTCCAACTTTACCATCCGAATCTCTTTTGCAGGCTATTAGCTCCATAACCAATTCACCGGATGCTTTGCTTATCTTGAATCTGCGTGACCTGCATGAACAATACATAGTAACACTGGTGTTATTGCTATTTCTTGCAAAAAGGTACAAAGAGAGGTTTGGCATTGCGCTGAACCCTATCGATTCAGACAGCCCATCAACATCGACCAATCCTTTTTTCATCATCACATGGTATCTGTTAGACGCTCCACTTGCATTATCTGATGCGGTATTGCCGAATCTATAATAAGCATTAGAGCCATAAACACTAAACCACAGACCGTTAGTACCATCACTTGCGCCAAAAATAGCTTTGTCAACACTAGTTGATGAAGTACGGATAAAATCCATCTCTATGACATCATCTTCTTTGGCAATATATCCTAAGTTAATATATTGCTCTCCAGTACATTCTATATAGGCAAGCCTTGTATAAGTTTCAGAGCCTACAGCCAATTGCCAAATTTGATTACTACCCCAATAAGCAGCAACTATAGGCTTGCTGCCATATCGGGATTTTATTATGTCTTTGCTTCCGAATCTCATAATTTTGGATATATTAAAGTTTGAGTGTCGGGTGTTGAGTTATAGTATGTGTAAGCCTTTCCTGGAACCATAATTGCGTCATTATCCCAGCCTGTTTCGGTGTAAGTAGCAATAACTGTACTACCTTCAGCGGTCATTAAGGAAATATAATCTCCAACATTCGGAGTGAAGCTTACGATAATATCACTTATATTTCGCTCAATAGCATACGGATATGGGATCCAGGTATAATTGGTTGTTAATTGAACCACGTAGTCTTCTGGGTTTATTAGATTGCCTGAAAGTTCTATTGTTTGAGATTCTGTTACTTCTATGAAATAGAACTGATCTAAAGTAATAGAATTTAATGAACCAGCCCATCCTATTTCTGTTTTTTGAGCAAACGCGTCACTATTCTTGATATGAAGACCATTATTGCCAAGCTTTTCTTCTAATAAGGCCATTCCGGATTCACCTTCCACACTATCTACGTAAAAACTTACATAATTTATACCAGCTTGCAAATGCAATATTTGCTTAAGCTCTTCACTGCCCACAAGATACAACACTCCTTCAATAGGTTTTGCGGGCATTAAAGCTTCGTTTGGCACATAAACTATTTGAGGAATAACGCCTAGGCTGGATATTTTATCATCAGTATAACTCTTACATTCTGAAGTTTGGGATTGAATGTATTTTACAGTATTGTCAGGAATATCCCAAGTGTCGTCTAGCCATTCGACAACGCCACTGTCAGAAGATCTTCTGGTATAAACCATGCCGCTACCTGGTCGAACACTAAGATTATCACTATAATCACCATACGGAAACCACTTTCCTGTACCATTTCCAATATCTTCATACACAAATGTATAGGTGTGGTTTATCACCAACTTGTCATTAAAAGATGCTGGAGTCAAAGCTGTTAGGTGTTCGATGATTTCTTTGACTGTTTTGTTTTTGTGAAATGTATAAGGCAGGTAATTTTGACCTGTAAACAAGTATGGATTGGTTGTTGCACCAGGGTTTATGGGTTTTGTAAAATAGCTGATGCTAAGCGTCTGAGTCATTTTGAAAACATAGCAGGCGTCTCTTATAATGCTGTCCAGTTCACCTTCCCAAAGACCAGTTTCTGTATTGTAAGTAGTAGTTGTTTCTGTGATAGTGCCAGTACCATCGTTTTTATACAGCTTGATGTATTCGCATTTGTCGCCTAACTGCTCCTTGACCTCCCTCATCACTTGTCTGCCGCCTACAGCATTGGCGTTATAAGAACTAAATATGGTAACATAATTTATACCAGCTTTGAGGTATATGTATATTTCTTTCTTTATGTCGTCAGAAGTGAGGTGCTTCAATGAATATTCATTGCCAGCAACCTTAAGGAGTTTTCCATCAGAATCTTCTGGAATTTCAGGCAAAGATTCGATTGTAATGTTGCCTTCACCCAACAAGGATTCTCCATTGACAGTCTTGATGTTTTCTCCAGATACTAAAGTGTTTTGTTTTTTAGATAATTCAGATTTAACATCAATAGATTTTATCGTGTAAATAAGATTTTTAACACTTTCAGAAGTATTGTTGTACTTATAACCTTGGCCTGGAATCATTCTGTCCCATCCTATTTCAACTTTCCATGATGTTCCAGTACAATAAGCTGCTTTGTTTTGAGATTTAATAATATCACCTGTTTTAGGATCCAAATTAGCCAAAGCATCTGTAACATTGATTTCTTCATTAACAGGATAGCCAATCCAGTTCCATCCTGGATTCAATGTATAACTAGTGGAGTTAGGAATCTTTCTACCTGTTAAAGATATTTCACAATCTGTATTTACTGCTATCATATACATTTTAGTAACATCTAAAGTAGTTAGGTCTCCACTCCAAGTATTAGTATCTACATCATAAGAAGACGTGACTTCTGTATTGCCATCAAAAGAAGTAGTTATTGATACAGCGTTAGATCCAAGAGCTTGTTGCAGTTGCTCTAAAGTAATGTCAACATAAAAAGAACACCATATAGTACCAGAATTTAAAGACAAAGTTTGTGTAACTATATCTCTTAATTCATCTGTTTTATTGTCAACATATTCTTTTTCTGCATAATTTGACATATCAGAGCTTTTTATGACAATATCTCCATTACCGAGTATAGAAGTACCATTAATAGTTTTGATATTCTCTCCGCTAATAAGTGTATTCTGTTTCTTAGCTAGCTCTGCCTCTACATCAACTTCCAATGACGGATATTTAAAGTTGTAAGATTCAGCAGAATTACTGATGTATTGATATCCCTTTCCAGGCTCCATTATGGTCAGATCTCCCTCCCAACCATATCCATCAATGTATTCAGATTCACCATCACGTGATTTTATGACATCACCAGCTACAACTGGAACATTGACTAATGCTTTGTCTAACTCAGCAGCTACAGATAGTGGATATGAAATCCATGAAGTTGTATTAGAACTGATAAGCATATCAATCTTATCAGGGTCTAATTTTTTACCTTCTAATGTAATAGAACACGATTCTTTTACTTGAATCATATACATTACATGATGCGATATAGTTGATAATCCACCAGGAGACCACAGACCATATCCACTCATATATGTGGTAGTCTTACCTGTATAATCTTTGATTTGTGATCCATTTGAACCTAATGCATTCTGTAAATCTACTAGTTCTATATCAATATAGAACGATACCCAGTTCCAACCTGCATTTAGCTCTATTGTCTGAGACACGACTCTTTCTTTAATTTCAGATATTCTGCTGTCAGTATATTCTTTAGCTTCTTCCAATTTGACTTGAGCGTCAATTTTGGTTTCATAGATATAATTAGGTTCACCAGTTGAAAAGACAAGAGTTTTTATTTCTTTGCTATTGTTTTTATACATATAGCCCTGACCTGGAATCAATGTTCCAACACCGCCATACCATCCCATACTGCTACCATAGTATGTAGCCGTGTCTGATTGGGCTTTTAATTGGTCGTTAAGCCGAGCATTTAAATGAACAAAAGCTTCAGATAATGATATTTCTTTATCTGAAGGATAACCTATCCAGTTCCATCCAGGATTCAATGTGATAGCAGATTTTTCAGTATCTAGCTTTTTACCCTTTAGACTGATAGTACACGGTGCAGATACTGTTACCATATACATTCTTAAAGGATCAATCTCTGTCAAGCTGCCGCTCCATGACCCTGTTTCTGTATTATACTCTAAAACTAGATTTTCCGAGCCTGTGTCGTCAGTGCTTGTTGAAATCTTGGTTCCATTGCTTCCTAATGCATTGCAGAGCTCTTCAAGAGATGTTTCGATATAAAAAGAAATCCAATATGTGCCAGCTTCGCCAAATTCAAATGCCTGTTCTACAACTTCATCTTTAAGATCTTGGATTTGGATATCTGTGTAGCTTTTTGCTTCCTGAAGTTTAGCTAATGCATCTTCTTTTGTTTCAAAATCACTATTCTCTTCTTCATTAGAAGGAAAATAAAATGTTTTTGTTTCATTAGTTGTGTTTACATACATATAGCCCTTACCAGGAATCATAGGCTGGAGGTCGAATGCATACCAGCCGTATTCATTGTAGTATTGCGCTGCACTGTTGTGGCTCTTTAACTGATCTCCTTCTGCACAAGATAACCCAACAAGAGCTTCTGCAATAGAAAGTTCTTTGTCTAATGGATAGCTTATCCATGTTGTTCCTGGCACTATTGTATATTCAAGTTCTGACGGGTTTAATTTAGCTCCTTTTACTTCTATTGAACAAGCTTCGGAGCAGTGAATCTGATACATTGAAGTGTAGTTAAGTTCTGTCAGATTGCCGCTCCAAGTATTGTTTTCAGCGTTGTACTCTGTTTTGATATTAGCTGTACTTGTCCCATTGTCAGATGTCTCTATCATCGTAGCCTTATTCCCTAAAGCTGATTGCAGGTCTTGTAAGGAAGTTTTAACATAGAATGAAACCCAGTTATAACCCTTTGCCAATTCTATTGTTTGTGTAACCACACCTTCTTGCAGTTCGACAATTCTAGCGTCAGTATAGTCTTTAGCTTGTTGAAGCTTGGCTTGAGATTCTGTCTTTGTTTCATAGTCAGACAAGTCGATGTTTCCACCTTTTATCTTCTCCTTCAGCTCCTCATCAAGCTTATCTTCGCTGACAGTGCCGTCAGCTATCTCTTCGCCGCTGAAAAGAGGAATGTCTTCACATCCGTTTGTAAAGGTTCCGTATATTTTAATTATCCTTTTGTCTTTGCTCATAAAGCGTATTTTTTAGTATATCGCCCCAGCTAAGCCAGGGCGATATAAATGTTTATCAAAGAGATTGTTCCGCTGTTGTCACAACGATATTTGGAATAGCGCCGGCCTTGAGCTGCGCTGTGCAATGCATTGTGTAGTTGTATCTTCCATCTCCGATATCGACCGGTGATGTCAATGCCGCTGTGACAGGCATGGTAATTCCGCCTGATGTGATGTTTGACAGTGACAATGTTGGAGGGACAACTACAGCGAGATACTTGTTTGGTGAATCGTTTGCTATAGATGGTATTGCAACAGAGATGTCCTTGGTTACATATTTTACCAATGCTGAGAAGTCAGGCATTGCCGCTGTGCCAGATACGACGCCTACGTAGAATGGCAGTATCTGCTCGGCAGCGAATACATGTGTCTCTGCGGTGTTATCCTCGAAAGTGAACACGATCTCAATGTTGACCTTGCCAAGATGGTTGACAGGGAAACTTATCATGCCGCCCGGATTCATAGCATCTGTGATGGCGTTGCCCGTAACAGCGTCATATTGTGTTACCGAGATTGATTTCACAGTCTTTTCAGAGGTGTGTGTGAAGTTATATCGTACATCAGCGCCTGTATATTCTGTAACAAGCTCAGGAGCTGTGATGCTGACATACTGCTTGACGATAGTGGAGTTCAACAGCTTGTCAACAGAGTTCTGAAGGTTGGTGATATTGGTATTGGCTGTACCGAGACCGCCTTGAAGAGTTGTGATGTTGCCTTCAGCTGCACCCATCTTGCCTTGAAGAGTTGTGATGTTGCCTTCAGCTGTGCCCATCTTGCCTTGAAGAGTTGTGATGTTGCCTTCGGCTGTGCCCATCTTGCCTTGAAGAGTTGTGATATTGCCTTCAGCTGTGCCGAGATCTTCACTTATATCGGCAATGTCGGTCTTCATGTTGCCTGTCGCAGTCTGAAGTTCTGAGACACTACCTTCAATTTCAGAGATTCTGCCGCCATCCTTGGTAAGTTCGGAAACGGTTGCCTCCAAAGCCTTGCCAGCATATTTGCCATTGAAATAACCCTCCAAAGAAGCCAGATTGAGTTCGATGCTGTTATCAGACTTGACTGTGATGTAGGTGCTGCCTGTATATACGTCAACCAGTTCTTTGACGTTGAGGTAAAGATGCTGCTCCGTTGCATCGTTGTCCTTGCTGTTGATGACCCAGTCAATGTACTTGTCGCCGGCCTTGATGCCTTCTAAAGGACTGTTGTCTTCTGTAGCTGTCTTTATTGATGCGTCTTTTACGAGGAAGTCTTTAGGGATGTTGATTTTAGTACCTTCAGCTATGCCGTCTTTCGATAACTGGTATGTTGCACTGTAGCCGTTTTCTGTATTTACCTTGGCGATAGAATATACAGGTATTTTTATATCGCCGATAGCCTTTTGAAGCTCGGAGTTCTTTGTGTAATCGCTCAAGTCAACGACACCGTTATTATCGACTACAGATTGGTTGTCGTCTTTTACATCCTTAACCTTCCAGTTAGCTTTGACATCGACGATTGCGTTGGCGTTACGTTCAATGTCGGCCATCATGCCTGTAGCAGGGTTGTTGCCTTCTTTGGCTGTGCCTATCTTCTTGTTGACAGCATCGATAAGAGCTTCGAGGCCGGAAAGGTCAGTGGCTTTGCCTACCTCGGCGATTGTTCTGTTTGCTTCAATCTTATATACTGTCACCACGTCGTTCTCGAACACAGTGATGATCTGTCCGATATGCGCTGCTGCGCCGAGGCCTCTCTTGTCGGAGCCGTCACCCAAAGCGTATTTCTGAGCGTCTTCTACAGAATCGAACATCGATGTTCTGTCCAATGGGAATGCGGATGTTCTTTGGAATGGAGAACTCCAGTTGGCCACTTTGCCGTTATAGTTGTCTGTGAAACTTGCCATGATCATTATCCTTTCTTGATTGTTACGTTATAAGCTGTTCCTGTTCCTTTCCAAGCTGTTCCTGATACGAATGAATAAACATTGTATTTGGCAGCTGCGAATCCGTTAAGTCCTTCCACCATTACTTCAGTCTTGGTGAAATTGCCTACTTCCTCGTTGTTCATTGATGTAGCGTTCTTTGCAGAACTCAATGTGTATCCTGAAGGTACTGCAACGATGAAGTGTTTGACGCCCGTCTCAGTCATGGTGATGTCCTTTGAAGTGGCTGCCACTGCTGCGCTGCCACCGTTGGCCAAGGCTCTGATGTTTGCCGATGTAAGTTCCACCTGTTCGGCGTAAGCGCCCCAGAACATGAAGCGTGAGCCTGTTACGCTGGCTGTCGCTGTAGTCGCTGCAAGAGTCTTTGATGTGGCGGCTGTGTCGTTCAAGGTAGCGGCCTTGTTGGAGAGCATCTTCTTGGTGTTGGTAGAAGCGTAAACCGTTGTTGCAGGAAGCTTCTCGCAAGTCACGCTGTATCCGGTCTGTGTTGCTGTCACTGTGTTGGTGCCTTCGCCTACAGTGAACTTGTTGTTGGTGATAGTGCCCGCTGCGCTGCCTATCTTAAGCGATGTGGCAACTGACAGTGTTCCTGTAGGAGCGTTGCCGGCCTTCGACTCTGTCTTAGGTTCTTTTGTCCATGCTCCGTTGATGAAATAGCCGTTAGCAGAAGGAGACCATGACAGGACAGAGCTTCTGGTGTTGTTATTTACTCCTGATGTAGTATTGGCTGTGACTGTTGCCACTGTACCAACTTCAACGGTTCCGCTCTTGTCTAATGACACTGAAGGAGCCTTCATTGTAGGGTTCCAGTTTACTGCGCCCCATGATACTGAGCCTTCGTTTTCCTTGAGGAAGAGCGTTGAAAGCACTTCGTTCAATGATTTGCCTGCCGGAATGATCTTGTTGCCGTCGGCGTCTTTCCAGTCTTCCGGCCATGCTTCGTTGGTTTCAGCTATGTCGTTGGCCAAAGGGCCGCCTGCTATTGTGATAGCCTCGCTTGTACATACTTGTCCGGAATCAGTGACGTGTCCTCCTGCTACGCCTGATTCGAGCTGTCCGTAAATTTTGATTTTGTTTGACATAATTTAAATTGATTTGGGTTATTTAATTGATTTTTATAGTGATGTTTTCCATAGCGCCTGTACTGAAAGGCTCTATGGAATAACAGACGTTGCATGTCTGTCCGTTATAGTCCTGAGTTTCCACGTGTGACATCGGGATGCTCATGCCGTTTGACGTGATGAAGTCGAGCCTGTACGGATAAGGGATGCCGACGATAAGGCGCTTGCTGTCGGAGTCGTTTACCAAGTCAGCGATGACAGTCTCATGGATGGTGCTGCACTGGTATGTGGACAGATACTGGCTGCTGCGCGACAGAACGCATTCCTGGACGAATCCGATGAAGATAGATGACAACTGCTCCGTCTTATCCACGGCCACAGTTTCCGAATCCACGATATTAAACTCTCCGCTTATTGGGTTATACACAAGTTTTCTCATGACCAAAAATATTTGTACGTTAAATTCTCACGTTCGTCCCATTTTGAATTTTTAGGACTATATTTGATTTCTATTGTCTGACTTCCGTCCTTGCCCTCAATGGTAACTACCCTTTTAATGAACCATACCGGTTCGTCAGGCAATGCTGTTTCAGTCTTAGGTTTGCCCATATAGATATACTTGCCGTCCGCGGAGGTTTCTATCAGCGACCATCCGCTTTTGTCGTAGGCCATCTGTTCAATGTTGTTTGCGAATCTCATATTATTTTACATTTCTTCTTATTAATAATATTGCTATCACTGCTACCAATAGGACTACCGGTAGCATCAGGAAAAAAAACCGTTTTTATAGAGACTCCATTCGGCTGCACGACGTCGTACCAAACCTTTAAGCACTTGCTTGTTAGAATATTTCCAGCGTTTCCATTCATATTCCAAAGTTTCATAGTCTTCAGTGTCTTGTCTGAGTCTTTTCAGAAGCGTAGAGCTTTGGAAGTTGCCTGTTCCTATATTGTAAACAAAGCTTACCAGAGCGTCAAACTGCTGCTGACTCAGACTGAGACCTTGGGCATTAATGGCGTCTTCAGCAACTTTAAGATCTTCCTTAAGGTACTCTTCAGCTTCAGATTGCGTACAGGTGTCGCCCTGCTTCACGTTATTAGTATGACCATAGCCTATGGTCCATTTGCCACCTGGGCATATATAAGCTTCGTCCCTATAACCTTCGAATGTCTTAACTAACAGTATTCCTATCGCACTTGTCTTCATAAGTTTTCAATTTTAAATGGACGGCGTGACGTGGCGCGGGTCGCAACACACAACCAACTGCTTATACTCACGCGACTTATTCTGCACGACCGCCGTCTCGGTTTATTTAGAAGCCTTCTTCATGGCTTGTTTCCAACTCATTTTCTTGTGTTTCTTCGAGGCCGCCTTGGCTGCCTTGCAGACGTCTTTCTTGCCTTTCTGTGATGCAATCTCGGCTTTAAGAAGACGCTGGTATTCTTTTTTGTTGTCTTTTAGAATCTTGGAAGCCTTCTTGGCGTTGTCGCCTCTGCTGTTAAATTTCATTTCTGTTTGCATAATCTCAAGTTTTTGTTATCAAAGAACCTTTCCGTATTTATCGATGATGGCATTATAGCCTTCTTCAGTGTACCAGAGTTCGCCGGTATCGCCGAAGAACTGTTTCAAAACAGCATCGGTCTTGGGGCCGTACATGCCATCGGCTGTAAGCTTCGCACCTTTGCTGATACATATCTTCTGAAGGTTGGCTATCTGCCGTCCGTAGGAACCGGCAGCTGCGGAATATTCTCCCGCCACGCTGTACGGCTGCAATGGGAATTTTGCCATCGGCAGCTGTGATGCGGCGCTGTCATCCCCTTTTTCCTTTTTTTTCTTACTTCTTCTGACGATGACAAACGCCACTATCATTACTAACACTATTGCAAGAAGTACCATGGTTTTTCTGTTTTTAATTATTTTTTCCATAACTTATGTTTTATGAAATCCGTAACGTCAAGCCGTTTTCAGCTAAAATCTCATTGACTTTTTTAAGTTCTCCGCGTGTCATCACATCGACAAGCGTTCCTGGAAGGTAGTTGCATGGCTTTTTGAAATATATATATCCCGGCTTTTTGTACTCTCTCAACCCATAAGCTGAGATAAGCATGTTAAGGTCATCGTCGGTCTTCATTCTTCCCATTACATCATAAATGCCATCCTGATTGACGCCAGTGAGTCCTCCATTGATGGACAGCACCCCGGCATGGATGTATGTGTATATGCTTTCGGCCATAGTCTTATATTCAACATCTGAATAAGTGCGTGATGCAGGATCAGATGCTTTTTCATACTGCTCTATAACCTTTTCGCTTTCCCTTTCAGCCTTGGCTTCTCTTATCTTCTTCCTTACATAAAGTATCATGATGATGAGAAGCAGCACACCTCCGACATATAGGGCTGTTTTCTTGACGTCAATCTTGTTTAATAGTTCTAAATACTTGTTGTCCATAATCATTATTTTTTATCTTTTAACAATACCAATGCTAACACAATCAATGCTAGCACAATCGCTATAACTGAATAGGTACGCATTGCCTTCTGATACTGAGGATGCGCCAGTTTGTTGACGGGCGTTATGTCATTGAATCCGAAACCGTATTCGTTTTCGTATTTTTCTATGTATTCATCAATAAAGGTGTTGTTGCTGTACCATGCCGCAAAATTCTGTTCCTTTTTGCGGTATATCACGGATGAAAGGTTCTGCCAGAATATATCCTTTGCGCTTTGAGTGTCGGTAAGAAGACTTGCCATAAAAGCCTCAGACAAAAGATTGTCAACGTATCTTTTTTGGTCAGCTTCTCCTAAAGAATAATATCCCGCGTTGCGATTCGCAATGGCGTTTTTCGCTGTAGAGGCGCCAAGACCTACCAAAGAGCCTACAAGGCTGACTAATAACATTGACCAGAAATTGTTTTTTGACAAGGAATTGTCATTTGATCTGATTATAAAATTAACGCGTTCCCTTCTGTCTGCTTCATCCTTTGCTCTCGACAGGAATATCTCGTCGGTGATGCGGTTGCATTCTGATTCATCATATACATTGTTTAATAGATGCACGTGCTCATGAATCCATATATAATCCTGATGCATTGGAGACAACTTAAAAAACTCTCTCTCGTTCAATTCTATTACATTCGTGGAGTGATCGCAACGTGCCATCCAATGTCCGGTATCCGTCAATTTATATGTTATCTTCTTTTCTTCCATATAATAAATCCTATTACGATTAAAACAACGATTCCTGCAATGATCGGAAGTGAATTTGAACTATTATCTTTTTTACCATCGTTTTCGGCATCCGGATTCACAATAGAATTAGGCTCTCCGTTTTTTATGGAGAGAAGATTATCTCGCAAAAGCCCTGCACTAGCCGAAGAGTCTGTCTTAATAATGAAATCCTTCATAGTGAAACCACTAGAACACCATTTTAAATTGCCACCATTGGTGAGACTGTAAAAATTCTTGGATATTATATTATAAACTTCTTCGCCGGCTGAACTATTAACACATGTCACCTTTACCTTACCAGTACCGTGAAGTTCTGCTGTCTTGATGCCGTCTCTTAATACAGCTATTTCTGAACTTTTCATACCGCCCTCCTACTTTCCGCGAAATACCAAAACAAATATCAGGATAAGCGTTATCATCCAGTATTTCCCAAAATACTCTTCGGCATATTGGATGAAAACAGGTCGTTTGTCCGGATTTTCTATAAGCTCCGGAATTTCAGGCCTTGTCAATACCGTTTCATCAGCTTTTAAATCATCCTGAGACTGAACGTATGTTGAGACTGATGCAACAAACTTTCCGCTTTCATTGGCATATCCGTTCATACTGTTATTTTTTAAGTAAGACCAAAATCACAACTATAAAAGCTAAAGCTCCGGCTCCTATGCTTACATACATTGCGGTGTTGTCTCCAGGCGCCTTGTCATCAGCAGGTTTTTGCGGCAACTGAGTCTTATTGCCGTTGATCAAACCATCAAGATATGTTGTTCCTATATCCAAAATGTCTTCCAAAGGTTCCTGCCACCATTGAGATGTTGTATCAGCTGGAGGTGTATCCTCATTGTGGCTTATTTTGTTTTTAAATCTATTTGAGTTCGTTTTCATACATTTCATTTTTTTAAGTTCTATAAAAAAAGGCGGCATAACGCCAAGGCAAAGAAGCCGGGTCTGCCGCCGTCTGAAAGATTTCTTGTCCTGAAATTATTTCAAAACCTCGCTTAATGTGAAGTCGATTTGGAATTTTGCCATTCCAGGGATTCTCAAGAATGCGAGTGTCGTTTCATCGAGAAGAAGATTTTGTTGAGAAAGGTCTATGTCGATGAAGTTCTGGTTGAAATTAGAAGGATCGACGTGTGCAGAAAGCTGTACGAAGTCTGAACCTGCCTTTTTACCGATAGCTGAAGCTGAAATTTCCAATTCTTCGTTGAAGATTTCATGATCACCGTTTGTTGTCATGTCTGTGATGCGAAGCTTTGTGACACGTAAGTTTGAGAATCTTACAAAATTCAAGAATTCTCTGTAGCGAGTACGACTGCTCTTTGGAGTAATCTTAACCGCATATTTGTTTGTACCGTCAGCTTTGATTGGCACGATGTTAACATTATAGTCGTCAGCTACCTGGTCGCAGTTATAGCCAGAGTTGATCAGATGCTGTGGGTTGCCATAGCTAATGGCAACGTCTGTGCCGCCGTCCGTATTATTGTATTTTACAATTTCTGATGTGTCGAAATGACCAGGGAAAAGACATAACACCTGGAAATCTCTTGTTGTGTTTTCAAAAATGAATGAAGCTACAGGCTTCATCGACTGTTTTAAGTTTGTGTTCATTTTATTTTTTTTTAATTGGTTTGTACTTTTGTTTATTCGCTCAATGATAATAATTCATCGCTATACGCTGAGCATTGTTCTCTGGTTATTAATTGAGCACTTTCATACATCTGCCATATTGATGATAATACAAGCTGCTGCGCATAAGTGATTTCATTATCCAAAGCCTGCTGCCTTAAGGCTTTTTCACTCCATCCGTTCTTGCCAGTTGATGATGCTTTTTTAATCTCCTTGACCCAACCTTTGGCTTTTTTATTCAGGTCCGTCGACAATGACATTGAGTCGATGATTGAATCAGTGTCGTTCAAATCCAGGAACTTTGAACCGCCGGTGCCTCCCAAGTTCTCTAAAGGCATCAATGTATTGCTTTTCTTATTTCTGAAATAGAGAAAAGCAACAACCAGAATCACAATTACATAAGGTAATATCCTTTTCATCTTTGATTCTCCTTTCCTTTATTCTGCTGGTTTTGCTGCTTCTGTAATAGCTTTTTCTTTTTGGTGATTTTTCCAATACATCAAGCCAACTAACACCAATGTCGCTACGGCTACGATGCCCATAATTTTGTCGCTTTTAAAGATTTTGTCCATTTCTTGAAATTTTGATTTGTTAATAAAATTTTGATTTAGGACGCAAATATATCACGACCCATCGGCGAAGGTTCCTGTTTATGTAGGATTGTGCACGATTATGTAGGATTGTGTACGATTATGTAGAATTTGGTAGGATTATGTAGGATTAGGACATAAAAAAAGCAGCGAAGTTCCCGACTTCGCCGCTTCAAAAAAAAATGTCCGTTCTAAAATTCTAAGCTTTAAACAACTCGTCCCAGCAACTATCCGGTGCGCTGGCGAGAACTCCGCCCATTACTGAGTTTACGAACTTGCCTGTAAGGGATTTTACCTTTACGGTGCCGTCTTCCTGTACTACGCCATGGCAGCCATCGGAAAGTTTATAGACCTTGTCTTTAACTTTCACTCCGTCGATGTCGTAGCGCGAGCCTCCAGCTGACAATTCCGTCGCATCACAGCCTTCTTCCGACTTGGTGTGAATGATAGTGCCTGATTCATTCTCAATCTTGACTTTGCCAAATAGGCCTTGAGCAATGAGTGTTGCACCGCCTATGACGGCAGCACCCGCAGATCCTAACAATAAATTTTTTTCCTTCTTCGCCACAAAGGCGACCAACAGCAGTACGGCAACAATGGCCATCACATCTACCGCTGCATAAAGATTCTTTTTAATACACTTCTTCATAGCTGAACCTCCTAAGCTTTAAACAATGGCTCCCAGCATTCATCAGGTGCGCTGGCGAGAACTCCGCCACGAATGGCGTTTACCATCTTGCCCGTAATGGCTCTTGTCTTGATGCTGCCGTCTTCCTTCACGACTATGTGTGTGCCGTTGGCTGCTTTAAAGACCTTGCCTTCAGCCTTGATGCCGTCAAAGCCGTAGTGTTCTGCACCTGGTGCCACGTCGGCAAGCGTTTCACAGCCGTCTTCGGGCTTCGCCTTGACCGTCTCATTGCTTTTGTTGGTGACTTTTGATTTTGACGTATAGGCTAATGCAAACAGCAGCGCAAATGCGGCCACTGTGGCAACGGCCCAGCTTCCTTTGAGGTTCTTGCAGAACAGCAAGACCACGAACAACGCCATACAGGCGTCCATTCCGTA
>JAEIGA010007574.1_pt1 | contig 16465 bp, 12 predicted proteins | sample 9270691 | NCBI WGS metagenome assembly JAEIGA01 (sample SAMN17057246, study PRJNA624740) | gut metagenome | biome: biome; isolation source: fecal sample | host: Bos grunniens | place: China: Xizang | collected 2019
CGTAGTTAACATCACCGCGGATGTGCTTAGATGACATAACGATGTATGCACCACCGTAAGCCTTACGCAATGTAACAGTGATCTTTGGCACTGTAGCCTCGCAGTAAGCGAAGAGCAACTTAGCACCGTGAGTAATAACGCCACCGTACTCCTGAGCTGTACCAGGCAAGAAGCCAGGAACGTCAACCAAAGTTACCAATGGAATGTTGAACGCGTCGCAGAAACGTACGAAACGAGCAGCCTTACGTGATGCGTTGATATCGAGTACACCTGCCATGAACTTAGGCTGGTTAGCGATGATACCTACGCTCTGGCCGTTGAAACGTGCGAAACCTGTGATGATGTTCTTTGCGTATGCAGCTGCACTCTCCAAGAACTTACCATCGTCAACGATAGCCTTGATAACCTCCATCATGTCGTATGGCTTGTTGGGGTTATCAGGGATAATGTCGTTCAAGATATCCTCCTTACGTGCGATGTCGTCAGTACATGGCTGATCGGGAACCAACGCTGTGTAGTTCTGAGGCATGTATGAGAGAAGGTCGCGGATAAGCTGCAAGCCCTCCTCCTCTGAATCAACTGCGAACTGAGCTACACCACTCTTTGTTGTGTGCATGTTTGCACCACCGAGCTGCTCCTGAGTTACGTCCTCACCAGTAACGGTCTTAACAACCTTAGGACCTGTCAAGAACATGTTAGAAGTCTCACGACGCATGATGATGAAGTCGGTCAAAGCAGGTGAGTAAACAGCACCACCAGCACAAGGACCAAAGATAGCAGAGATCTGTGGGATAACACCAGATGCCATAACGTTACGCTGGAAGATGTTAGCGTAACCAGCCAAAGCGTTTACACCCTCCTGGATACGAGCGCCACCAGAGTCGTTAAGACCGATACATGGAGCGCCATTGCGAACTGCCATATCCATAACCTTACAGATCTTGTCAGCCAAAGAGATTGACAATGAACCTGCAGTAACGGTGAAGTCCTGTGCGAAAACGTAAACAAGACGACCAGCGATGGTACCGTAACCTGTTACAACGCCATCACCGAATGTATGCTTTGCGTCCATACCGAAGTCGTAGCAACGGTGTGTAACGAACATATCGAACTCCTCGAAGCTACCCTCATCCAAGAGCATAGCGATACGCTCACGAGCTGTATACTTACCCTTCTCGTGCTGCTTGTCGATTGCCTTCTGGCCACCACCCATGCGTGCTGTCTGGCGGTTGTCCATCAATTTCTCAATCGCTTTCTGAATCTCACTCATAGTGTTTTTCTATTTTAGTTTAGTTAATTTTCAGTTTGTGCGGAATGCCCCCAAATTAAATTGCAGGCACATCCTTTAAGGATAGAAGTTGTATAACAAGAGCTAATTTTAGGCTTGCGCGGCCTGAGATACCGGAGTTTACTTGACGTAAATGAGGATATCGAAGGCAAGCGTAACGACAAAATAGCCTTGTTAGACGGCTTCTATCAATTACTTGTTCTTGTTCTCGCAGAGCTCTGTCAAGATACCCTGTGTTGACTTTGGGTGAAGGAATGCGATAGTAAGACCCTCTGCACCCTTACGTGGAGTCTTGTCGATGAGGCTGATACCGTGTGCCTCAGCGTCTGCAAGCTGCTCCTCGATGTTCTCGCAAGCGAGAGCCATGTGGTGGATACCTACGCCCTTCTTCTCGATGTACTTAGCAATGGTTGACTCAGGTGATGTAGGCTCCAAGAGCTCGATCTTAGTCTGGCCAAGCATAAAGAATGCAGTCTTAACCTTCTGATCAGCTACCTCCTCGATAGCGTAACACTTAAGACCCAATACGTTCTCCCAATAAGGAATAGACTCCTCCAAGCTGTTAACGGCGATGCCGAGGTGCTCAATGTGTGATACTTTCATTTTGTTTTGTTTTTATAAAGTTTAACTTAATATTTGTTTGTTATTGTTTATACAATACATATCTACAAAAATCACCCAAAGATACTCATTTTTTTTGAAGGCGCGAAATATTTTCGACTCTTTTTTCAAATAATTTTCCTTACAGACGGGTCGTGGTGCTAATTTATGCTATCAAGCGAAAAAAGATGTGGCATTGGGATTGATTATTGCAGAAAATTTCCTATCTTCGCATATTAAACATCATTTGGAACAATGAGACGCCTATTAGTCATAATCGCCCTTATATGCGCCACTGCCGTCGGTGCCAGAGCCCAGAGCATTCGCCTCGACGAGGCTATACCAGCATTGAGCGTAACCACAAATCTTGACGAGACACTCGCCATGTACAACCGCGAATATACATGTCTCATCTTCGCCCACTCCGAGAGCAAGCCCTGCGTGGATGCTTTGAGCAACTTCAGCAGCACCGCCGAGCGACTAAACAGCCAGTGCGCCATCGTAATCATCACAGGCGAAGCCGAGGAGAACAGCACAGTGATTACGGAGCGTCTGAGCGCGGAGAACTACATCCTCGCCTTCGACGACGACAACAACACACTCAAGGCGTTTGGCATCAATTACGTTCCATTTGTCGTAATATACCGCAACAAGAATTCACGTGTTAAGTGGTTTGGACCTATCCACCACATCAACGACGATATAATCAAACAACTAAAGTAACCGACAAAACTACAATACCATGGCATTCAGCAAGATAGAACACTACGAGAAGGAGTATCTCGACCAGCATCACAACAGCGCACTCAACGTTACTGAGGGTGTTGATGATAAGCCCGTTGTAAACCCATACTTCGTGCGCAAGAAGCGTCGCACGATGACAACAGACGAGTATGTGGCAGGCATCCTCGAGGGCAACATCACAATTCTTGCACAGGCAATTACGCTCATCGAGAGCAACAACCCTGTTCACTACGCACAGGCGCAAGAGATTATCGAGCGCTGCCTACCCCACGCCGGTAAGTCAGTGCGCATCGGCATCACGGGTGTTCCTGGCGCAGGTAAGTCGAGCTTCATCGAGGCTGTGGGCAATATGGTTACATCGTACAACCACAAGCTCGCGGTATTGGCCATCGACCCAAGCTCGGAGCGCAGTGGCGGCTCAATCCTCGGCGATAAGACACGCATGGAGAGCATCTGTCACAACCCCAATATCTTCGTACGCCCTTCACCATCGGCGGGTTCGTTGGGTGGCGTAGCGCGTAAGACACGCGAGACTATCGTGTTGTGCGAGGCTGCGGGCTACGACGTCATCTTCATCGAGACCGTGGGCGTGGGACAGTCTGAGACAGCAGTACACTCTATGGTCGATATGTTTATGATGTTGCAGATTTCGGGTGCCGGCGACGAACTTCAGGGCATCAAACGCGGCATCATGGAGATGGCCGACATGATGGTTATCACCAAGGCCGATGGCGAGAACATCCACAAGGCGGAGCTTGCCAAAGCACAGTATCAGGGTGCACTCATGCTCTTCCCCATGCCCGAGTCGGAGTGGCGACCACAGGTATATACATGCTCATCACTCGAGGGTACAGGCCTCGAGGAGGTATGGCAGGGCGTGGAGCAGTACTTGCAGCATATCGAGCTTAATGGCTACTTCATGGCAAACCGCAACCGCCAGAATAAGTATTGGATGTATGAGACCATCAACGAGACGTTGAAGTCGAGCTTCTACAACAACCCCGATATTGAGGCACGAATGGCAGATATTGAACAGCGCGTACTCGATGCAAAACTATCATCGTTCATCGCCGCAAAAGAGCTATTGGACATCTACTTCAAGTAGAGGTAATCAACTAATTATAAAAGAAATAGCAGACAGGTCGCCTATCTGCTATTTTTACTTTATGAGGGTATATCGTTAGTCCACGAACTCAACGACAGTACCATGAGCACGAACAGTGCGCTTGCTCCAGATCAAGATATTCTGGAAATCCTCCTTGATGGTTACATTAATCAAAGCCTGTGAGCCAGAGAGCTGCGCCTTCTCAGTCAACTCTGCCACAGCATTCTCCTTCAAAGCGCGCTTGCCCAAACCACCAATACCGCAGAAATATGACTGTGATACATCAGCATACACGTGCTTAACAACATTGTAGTTATTCTCCTGGAGAACAACATTTGTCTGGTTTACATTCACGTTAGATGTCATGTACGATGACACACCGCAGCTTGTAAACATGACCGCAACAATAGCCACAACAACGAGTGACAAAAGCTTTTTCATAAGTTTAATAAATTTATTAGTTAGTGTTTGTGTATTTGTGTTCGCTATACTGAGTAGGCACACTCTCTTCGATTTACCTCTTAAGAGCCTACGGTATGACAAAATTAACTAAAGTTTTTCTAATATGCAAACATATTTGCAATATTTTCGCCCCATTTTTATGGGGGGGGGTAAAACGCTGATTATAAATAATATAGCATCACAGACTCTTTTTCGGTATAAACTGACATAACTCTCGATAGTGTTCTATATGAATGGTTAAATATTTAATAATAGTTCACATTAGAGGGGGAATTATTAGGCTTTTATCTTCAAAATTTGATAGATAAAAGATAACGCGATGACAATGGTGGAAATGGTTAAAATATATAATTTTGAAAAAATTTGGCAGATTAATATATTTTGTGTATTTTTGCAGCGCAAAAGTGACATACTATCACAATTGTAGTTAATGCAATTTGTTGTGGGGTATGAATTTGGAGAAGTTAGTATGCCATTTTTGGACGTTGGTTCCGTAGCTCAGTTGGATAGAGCAACAGCCTTCTAAGCTGTGGGTCGTGGGTTCGAACCCCGCCGGAATCACGAGGAGAGCGAGAGCAATAACAAACAATTGTTGTTCGAAGAGCCAAAAACAGAAGAGAGATGACTTCAAGTTTATTTGAATGTCATCTCTCTTTGTTTTTGCCATGTGGGCTTATTGGTCAAAATAGTAGATAAATTCGGGGCGGTTTTTGTTTATTATTGCCGAGCCGACGGAAGACAAGCAAGGCGAATTCAATCATATCTAGTGGTTATTTTTTTCTAGTTTTTTACGTAAATTATCAAGAGTCTCCCCCTTATACGTAAAGAATTTTGCACCTTGATACGACCCTGACGCATAGCGTTGTTCTACAGGCATAAATGTTCCTACAAATGGAGATAACTTATATAGGCGACCTTCATATTCTATATGGTCTTCATCTGCAACTCTCACGTCAATTTGAGCGGGACTAAAGGTTATAGTTTCTCCTACCGGGATTCCAGCCATACTAAATTTAAAGCGTGGTCGCTGTTTTTTCTCGCAAGTTAGTTGCGATTCTTCATCATCACACAAAGTGTTATCCGTTTTCAAATACACCTCATCTATTACTGCATCATCAAGTGTTTTAGATATGTCTTTTAATATATCTAACGCTTTGGCTGGGGATACATTAAAGAATTCTCGTCCTTGCCTAATTCTCAAATCAGTTAGTCTATCAATTATCCTATGAATCAGAACTTCTACTTCTTCGTATTTTTTTGTCTTGAGGGTTGCATAAATCTCAAAGGGTAATGGAACAGCAGTATTATCCAACTCCTTTGACCGCACATTTACCTCGCGAGCAGTTTTGCCAATTTTCACCCAATCCTCCTTAAAACTTGGATTAGTTAATATATATACATAACCGGCTTCTTTCATAATATTTGAGATTTTGATTACACAAAGTTACGAATAATTCGCTATTTCGCAAATTGCGAATTATGCAATCCTATAAAATCGGGCGCAATTCGATGCAATAACAGACCTATGAGGTATTAAGAGAGGTGTATAAGGATGGCTACACCAACTCGAATATCCTCATTATAGAGAATACAAAGTCTGTATATTACAGCGCGCTTGAGAGGGTTAGTTGCTACTATCGAGTCTCGTAATAAAAACAATCGAGGCTGGCATAATTACGAATTATGCCAGCCTCGATTAGGTTTTAAGTCACATCTACAAATACGCCTTAACGTAACGAACATCAATCATATCACCAAGACAGAGAGAACTATTTAAAGGCTTTAAGCGGCCCTTACTAAAGTGTAATCGCTGAGGAGTTACACTTGCAGTGCTTGAGGCGGGAGCAAGTTCAGCAATACCATTGAAAGCCGCTATATCTTCGCCCAAAGAGTAGTATTTACCGCCCATATAGGCAACAACCATCATAGCCACAAACTTGGGATAATCAGGCTGGTTTAGGCCATAACGCACAATAGCTCGTCTATTATTTTCAAGCACGCCCGCAATGGCGATACCATAGTTGCCATTGTCGAGGCCATAGTACTTGCCATCATCATCCAAGCCGAGAAGGTGGATATCTGCCACGCTACCGTCGCTGAACTCATAGCCCTGCTCAACAACCTGTGCCGTGAAGATGATATCGTTACGCTCCACAGAGTATTCACCCACAACGGCGAATGGCAAATTCTGTAAGCCGTACATGTTAATCGACTTATTAGCCACCTTACGACCTATGACTACATCGTTCGACACGCCATTATCGCCTATAAGAGTCCAGTCGCCAAGCCAAGAGGAGTAGAGGGCTGTTGGCGCCTCCTCCTCGACATGGAATGTGGCAGATACCGCATAGAGGCCACTAACCTCACCCTTTGAGGTGATACCCATTGCAATGGCGATATAGTATCCTGGGGCGAGGTCGTCGAAGGCCTCAACGCCATTGCCACGGAAGAGCATATCGTTCATAGTGTAAGATGTGCCGTATGTAGCGTTGTAGGCATCGAGATACTCCATCATGCTACCAGCCAAGGCATTGCCAAGGTCGCGTAACTTCGACGTGTCATACTCGCTGGCATAGACAACGGCAATGGTATATGGGGCATTGTCGGTACTGTTTACGGTGACGGTATGCTTGAACTCAACATCATCTACCATCTTAGCACCCGTATAAGCGATGCTCCACGCGGGGTTAGGAAGCATATTCTCATAGATCTCATCCTCCTCGTTCTCGCCACCGCTGCTGCCACCTGCGAGCGTTGTAAACTCAACCGAGGCGCGCTCACCATACACCTCGCCCTCCTCAGTAAGGCCAAAGGCGATATATTTGTAGGTTGTCTCGGGCGTTAGCGGCGATATAATCTTTGTGTAGTTCTTATTGAAGATAAGCTGTGTGCCGATATCACCCGTGGCGAGTTGTGCCACACACTCCTCAATAAGTTGATCCTCACGCGTGGTGATGTCTGTCGTAAGCAGACCATACCAGCTATCGGCAGTTTTGCCGTCGTGCGACACCTTAATCTTTGCTGAGGTAGCCGTAACATTATCCACATCGACCTCCAAAACAATGCTGTTCTCTACACCGCCCTGTGGTTCATCACCGGTATCACACGCCACAATGGCTATAGCAGCAAATGCCACCATAGCCATGCGGAAGATATTTTTCATAGGGTTCATACTAATTATTACTCATAAAGTTTGTAGAAGCATACAGCACCGAACGAGCCATCAGTACAGTAGAACGCTGGAGACGATGTTGACTTGTTGTTATACTGCATATGGTTGCGAGTATTCGAGCCCTGCGCAATAACAGTTGCCGCACCATCGCTGGCAATCGCTATGGTAAACTTACCATTATCATCGAGCGATGTAGAGACCTTCATATAGTTGCTCGACGAGCTTGCAGCATAGATATACTTGCCCTCATCTGTACCGAGCGTACCCTTGAATGAGTAGAGTCCGTTAGCATCAATCTCAATAGCATACTGCTGAATGTTATCAGCAACTTCCTTGAGCGTTGCGCCATGCTTTGTGATAGGCTTTGACTTGCGATTGTTGGTATTCGTTTCGGTACTGATTGCATAATCGAGGCCTGTTGCCGCGATGATAACCTTATCGCCAGCCTCAATGTCGTGTACATCGGTTACAAGCCACCAGCCCCTCTTCAACGCTGGGTTGACATCCTGGCTAACAGTGATTGTTGCCTTTGTTGCGAGTGGTGAGCCTGCAGCAAATGTCAACTCAACCTCACGCATACCGGTTGTTGTGTTTTCACCAAAGCTGAGTTCTGCCTTTGCAGTGCCATCGCCATTATCTGTGAAGGTATAGCTTGTAACGATGTCTGTATCTATGACAACCTCCGAGTCGCTGATAGAGGTAGGAGCATCGATATGACCATTCTTCACAACCTCAATATTTACGACCGCAGCACCACCAAAATAATCCACCGAGCCACTTGCAGTAGCGGCAAGGCTATAGTGACCCTTGTAAAGTGATGGATAAGTGGTATTACCGCCTAGGCCTACAGTTGAGCCAGCCACAACGGTAGTGAGCGAGATAACATCGCCAACCTTAACATCAACATTACCCTTTACGTATGCGCCAGCCTCAGTCTTTAAATACTGCACCTGCGCGGTATTGCCATTCTCGTCGGCCAACTTCCATTTGCCCGATGTAGAACTTGGAATCTCGGTGATGATACCAGTGAGCTTGTAAACAGTATCAACATCCTTGCCCTTCTTTGCGAACTTCACGATAGATATCTCCTGTGGAGCACCCTTCTGCACAATGTTGAAAGTCCATGTAAGTGACTCCTCGCCCTCCAACGATGCGGTGATGGTTGCCACAGCCTCACGCTTTGCGCCTGTATTAACCTCTGCAGTGTATGTCAGGCTGCTATTAGCGGCATCGTACGCAAGGTTGAGCCACTCGGCATTATCGCTAACCGAAATAGCCCAAGGACCAACATAATTAAACACAACATCATCGATTGCGGTTGCCTCCGCAGCACCCTCCTCGGCGATGGTTACAGTCTCGTCGCTGTCGGGCACTGTCACCACTGCCGCAACAACAGGAATCTCACCCACAGCACCCTCAAGACGATATACACATACATCCTTATATACTGAACCACTATTTTGGTTACTTATGAAGTAGCCATTAGTGTTATATCGGAGCAAGTTACCTGCATACTTACCCTCGGTATTTGTGATTGTAGCCGCAGCAGTGCTGTCATCAATAGTAATTGCGAATGATGTGTTTACATCACAATAAACCTGATTGATAAGATATGTAGAGCCAGTGGTTGACGATACAAGGAACTTGCCACGAGCCTCATCATAGAAGCTGAATGTGCCATCGGCAACACCCGTCATCAAAGTGAGCTGCTGAAGATCCTCTCCACCCTTCAGGAAGTTACCAATCTTAACAACATCGGCAAGTCCACGCTTAGCACTCGTAGATGTCTCGCTGGCATTGCTATACAGCTTAGTGCTCAACGCCTTGTCGAAATCTCTTGCCACGATAGCCACTACATCACCCTCCTTCAAGGTAGAATCATCACGAACAAGCGACCACTTGTCAATAGCCTCAACATCCGCCATATTCACATTAAAGCGAGACACCTCGCCAGCCTCAAACAGAAGCGACTTACCCTCGGGAATAGTACCTGCCTTGGCATAGACCTTCTTGTCGGTTACTACAGCCACGCTATACGCATCACCCGCCTCAAGAGTTGTAGGCAACACATTGAAATATACTGCATCAGTTGCAGTTGTAGCAACGCTTACGGTGCTAACACCCTTACTTTCGGCAAACGCATGAGGATCGTCAAGGTCAGCAACGATCTCACCTGCCAACGCCTTGCCATCAGCCGTAAACTCCACTCTCTCAATCTGCTCGCCAGCGCCAATACCAAGGTTTGAAATAGACATCTTAACAACCGCAGCCAAACGAGTAAAGCGCAACAGCTGTGTCTCGGTAGGCTGCACAGGAGCATCAACAACCATAGATACCATAAGGTCGGCATTAGGGTCGTATGACTCCTCTGCCATGCACTGCTCGGCAGGCAACGCAAGAGTCACAGCATTGATACTCTCGGCGGCAACATAGCCACTCTCGGGATATACAACCGCATAGCGATACTCATCCTTACCCTCGTTTACATCGAACTCAGCCTCAATATAAGCCTTGCCATCAACTAAGTTAAAATCTACCGATGTAGCCTTCGCAAGTGCATCGGTCTGCTCGAGAGCGACAAAGCTCTCGTTATCACTCCACGCGAAGAGTGGCGTGTCGCCCGAAGTATCTACAGAGGTACGCGTAGTAGCCTCGGTCTCGAACTTCACAACAACGCTCTCCGCAACATTTCCGTTTACGATCTCCTCAAAATGATTCTGGCACGCGGCAAAACCCACTGCAGTTGCTGCAACAAGGGTAATAAGTCTAATTATACGTCTCATATACCAAATCATTTTTAGAGTTCAAAATCACTGTCATTGTAATCAGAATCCTGGCCAGGCTCGCCATAATCGCCATAATCGGAACTAATTGAAAAGCCCAACTCTACCTCCAACTCCTGCACCTCCAGCGTAGGAGATGAATACTTTCGCTCTTCACTTTTCATTGCTAACAAAGTATTTTTTAAAATTCATATTAATTTGCTATACATACGTTTGCAGCTACTCCATAGCCACCCAATCCTCGGGGATATTTGCATAATCAGACAAGCCTGTGCAACCAGCAAAACATCCTATGTGCGCGCTCTTGTTGCTTGGCACGCGTGGGAAGTCTGCATCTTGTGTACGCTCGTAAAGGTGAACCTTGTTATCCCCCACTATTGTATATGGACTCTCGCCCGTAAGCGACTTGCAATCAGCAAAGCAGTAGTCGATAAAACTTATGCGACGCACCGTGTCGAACAACCCCGCAGGAATACTCTTCAATGCCGAGCAACCATAGAAACAAGCAGAAAAGACGATGCTCGTATTGGTTGTGCCAATAGCCGAGAAGAGACTCTCAGGGATACTCTCCAACGCTGTGCACTCCGCGAAGGTCTCCTCGAACCTCTCAATCTTTGGACATCCTGCAAACAGATCATCGGGGAGCGACTTAAGCGATGTACAACCCAGAAACATACGCTCCACATACTTCAACTCGCCACATGCTGACAGCAGACCCTCAGGCAATGATTCAAGTGCTGTGCAGTCGGTAAATGTGCCCGTGAAGTGTGTCGCCTTGCTACATGTTGCAAACAACCCCTCAGGCAGCGTTTTAAGCGATGTACAACCGGTGAAGGTATTGGTAAACTTCAACTTGGCAGCGCCCAATGGAGCAAACAAATCGGCAGGGATATTAACCAGCTTGGGGCAGTTGTAGAAGACCTGCTTCATAGATGTTACATAGGTCGTAGTTGGGAATATTGAACCCTCGATGGTGTGCAACTCGGGAGCACCCATAAACACCGCCTCAAATGATGTCGAACCTACGCTCACACAACTCTCAAACAAGCCCGCAGGGATAGTCTCAACACCCGACATACTGATAATGTTGTTGAAAGCTGTTGATGACGACTTTGTAACGTGGTCAAAGAGTTGCGCGGGCAATGTCTTGAGGTTCTTGCATCCAGCAAAAATATATGAATAGTCCGCCAAGTCGTAGTTGCGCACCTCATCGAACAGCGTCTCGGGGACAGATTCAATGGCAGAGCCATCAAACATAGACTCGAAGTCGTATGCCTTGTTCATGCCTCTGAGCAATCCCGATGGAATACTACGCAACGATGTACAATCGGCAAAGCAGTATCTGAACGATGTTGCAGACGTAAGACCGTCAAACACACCCTCCTCAACATCAGCGAGAGAGCTGCAACCATGGAACACCGAGCCAATGGTCTTAACCTTTGACAGCCCCTTAAACGTGTCGGCCTTCACACTCCTTATGCCCGCAGCATAATAGAACAATGCCTCCAAATTGGTAACCTCGGCACAATTCTCGAACATTGCCACAGGGACATCAGTAAGCGAGATGCAGCCAGCAAACATATACTTGATATTGGTTGCCGCTAGTGCATTTCGCATCAACCCTTGTGGGATGCTCTGCAGGTTTGTACAAGCGTAGCATACACCCTCATAGTTGGTGGCGGCACTATTGGCTGCAAAGATATTCTCAGGAATGGATGTTATGGCCGTAGCGCCAAAGATGTACTCAAAGCGAGTAATGTTTGGACAGTTGGCAAACAAGTTCTCGGGTATTGAGCGCAGCTTGCCATTGGATATATCATCCTCAAGTTCCGCGGGATAACTATTTTTGTAGTCGCCCGAATTAATCTTCAGAGCCTCATCGTTGATTGCAAAGTCGCAACCTGTGCCATAGAACGTATAGTAGAACTCCTCGGCAAGAGGGGCATTGGCAAACAGATTCTCAGGAATATTGCTGATTGAGGATGCGTAGCGGAAGCAATTAGAGAACTTCTTGGCCTTGCTCGCATAGTTAAACAGACCCTCGGGAATCTCCTTAAGCTTCTCGCATCCTAAGAATGATGCTACAAACGAACCAACATTCTCGAACGAACCAGCCAAATCATCGGGGATCGACTCCAGGTTTATGCAGCCCTTACACATGTTGGCGGCATTCTTATACCCCATCTTACCCCACGAAATGATGCGCTTCAACTCGGGACAAACCGTGTCATTGTAGCTAAACTCAAGGTTGTGGATATCCTCTCCCGAGATGATGATTGTGTATAAGCCAGGCTCAGGATATGTCTTATATACTCGCTGACCCTCGTATGTCACCAACTCGCTGCCGTCGCCCCAGTCAACAGTCATCACACCGCCATTCTGATATGTGAGGATAGGCGCAGCCACGACATTCTGATTTGCGTAAGTCGTCTCAACCTCATAGATGAGCTCCTCGGTGTCTGAGCCCACCTGCCATAGAGCGATAGAGTCCTCGGCGACGTTGTCCTCCGACCCCACCTTTACGGTTATCTCACCCTTGCGCTCGAGCTTATCACCGCTCTCGCTGAATGTCACAACCAACTTATCGTTTGTGCGCTCGGCAGTAAACCAACCCTCACCCGAGGTTGTAATCTCCCACTCCCATTCAGGGTTTACATCCACAACAAGGGTCTCAACACCACCCTTGTAGTCTGCAAAAAGATAATCTCTGCCTAACTCAATATAAGCAGGTTCTTCTGGGTCGTCATTGGGGTCATCATTAGGATCATCGTTGGGGTCATCGTTAGGGTCATCGTTAGGGTCATCATTGGGGTCATCGCTGGGATCATCATTCGGATCGTCGTTGGGATCTGAAGGCTCCTCGGTATTATCCCCATTGTTAGGTTCCTGGATGTCGATATCAGGGTTGCAAGCAAGTGCTAATGCTGCAAACAATACGACATGCAACAAGTATTTAAGTTTCATACGCTTATAATATTTAATATCACTTAACAACAGCAACCATTACCAGAAAACAAATCACACATTAAAAAATAGCATGCGTGAGCATTTAGGGTGTGAATATATCTATGCATAAGCTTATTAGATATTCACAAATATACAAAAATTTTATAAAAGAAAAAAATATTGGTAATATTTACACAAAGTTAGTAAATATTTTCATTCCGAGGTTATGCAACTGCGAAAACTTCCGCCATTGATGCATCGTCCTATGTTCCACCGCGCGTATAGTCAAAAGGCCCTCCGATTGATCCATTTACTCTGTTTTACTCGTCAAAACGATAGAAAACACAAATGAAATAGGAATATGAATTTATTATTCTCTTATGGGTATAAGGCAGAAATTAACCCCAGATAAATGGGCTTATAGACTGATTTACAGAGATATATAGAAACAAAGAAGGAAGCCTTTCGACTTCCTTCTTTGAGCTGTTGATCAGGCTTGAACTGACGACCTCTTCCTTACCAAGGAAGTGCTCTACCACTGAGCTACAACAGCAACAATAAACCCTACTCCTATGAAAGAGTGCGCAAAAGTACACAATATTTTTGAATCTGCAAACTTTTAGGCATGTTTTTTTGAAATATCGAACCCACAATGCACTCCATCGCAAATGATAACCCATGTAAGTGCATTTTTTTGCTCGCTGTTACTCAAAAAGATACCCGCAAACAGGTGGGGGGGGCGTGCGTGTTGGGGTGAACAAGGCCCGTTGAGCATGGGTTACAAAAATGTAACCCGCGAAGTGGAGGGGTGATGCAGAGGATGGAGGGGCGATGCAGAGGGTGGAGGGGCGATGCAGAGGGTGGTGGTGAGGTAAAACAAATCTGCCGAGTAGTCGAAACCACTCGGCAGATTTACAATGTACGGAGGACGTGATGCCGCTCCTCAAAGCTGGCCTTTAGAAGTTATATCCCACGATTGCGTCGGCATATTCACTCCATCTCTCGGCGCTCTTATATGCCTCTACCGACTCTATTGGAACATAGATTAGGCGATCAGCAGCATTGTTATAGAAGATGTATGAACCGCCCAATGATGGTGGGGTTGTTGTCTTGCAATATACGCTTGATAGTTGTTTGCAGCCTGAGAATGCTGAAGAATCAATAGAATTAACACTCTCGGGGATGGTGACGCTTGCTATTTGATTACAACCTGAGAATGCTGCATAGCCAATTGTTGTAACGCCTTCACCAATAATCACTTCGGTAAACTTTGCGCCATAAAAGCCATTATATCTTATTACATTTGGTACATTACAATTTACGGTTAACTTGCCTGTGCAACCCGAGAATGCATATCCGCCAATAGAGGTTACAGTACTAGGTACAATGACGTTTATCAACGAGTTACAACCGTAAAATGCATCATCTCCAATAGTGGTAACACCTTCTTGTATGTCTAGTGTCGTTAAGCTTGTACAGTTCTTAAATGCGTAGTTGCCAATAGTCGCAACGCTTCCTGGTATAGTTATGGTTGTCAATTTACTACAATTATAGAAGGCTTCATTTCCAATTGAGGTTACGGTGTTAGGTATTGTAATGGCTGTCAGACTGCTACAGTTGTAGAATGCCGGATATGCAATAGAAGTTACGTTATCGGGAATAGTATACTCTGTACCACTTGCCATAGCATAATATTGTAGCACTCCATCAACAACCAAGCATCTATTATCAGCCGAGGCAAACTTTCCGTAGAAAGCCTTCATGTTTGTTGTTGTAAATGCACCAATCTTAGTTATATGGTCGGGGATGGTTATCGATGTGAGTGTTGGCTTGTTGGCGAATAGTGATGTAGGTATATAGTCCATCTCACCATAGAGCACCAACTCGCCTTCGCCATTACTATAGGTGTGACTCTTTACTGGTACACCGCTCACTGATATCTTGGCGTTGTCAGTTGTAGTATATTTGAATGTAGTGGTCTTTGTCGTTGGCTCATTTCCATTGGATACAATTTGGTTCTTATACTCGGGCCATTTGCTTTTATACAAATCTACTGATTCTGTTGGTACATAAATCACCAACTTGCTATTATTCCATCCAAAAGCATCCCAATCATCATCGTCGTCCACAATAGATGCGGGGATAAGACGATTTACATATACGCTCTCCAAGGTGCTGCAATTAAAAGCATTATATCCGATAGATGATACGCTCTCGGGTATTGTTAACGTGGTTATTTTACAGCCGCTAAATGCGCTTGGTGATATAGTGGTCACACCATTGTTGATGGTTAAGCTTGTAACACTGCTGCAACCATAGAATGCACTTCTGCCAATTGAGGTTACGCTACTTGGAATAGAGATGCTTGTCAAACTATCACAATAGTAGAACGCGCTATCGCCAATTGAGGTCACGCTGCTTGGAATGTAGATGCTTGATATCCAATCGCAGTTGTAGAACGCTCCGTCGCCAATGCTCTTTAGACCATAAGATAGGCTCACCTGATTCAAGTATTTACATCCTCTAAAAGCCTCTGTTCCAATAGATGTCACGGATCCTGGAATGCTGACTTTTGATAATGATTGGCAGTCGTAGAATGCAAACTTAGATATTGTCTCGATGCCGCTACCTAGCACGAGGGTAGATAGGTTGGTGCAACCACTAAATGCGCTTATGCCAATCTCCTTGATGTTGGATGGTATATACACGGTGTACAGACCCTTGTAGCCATACATCTGATAGTCACCAATCTTCGATATGTCGGTTGGAACAAATATCTCGGTCACCTGCTTGCCATTGGCATATAGTGTTGCTCCATAGCTCAGAGGGTTGGAACTTGAGTTGGCGAACTCTATCTTAAACCAATCATTGGTGTTCTTAATGTTTACAGTCTTTAGTGACTCGGTGAAATTTGTGTTCATCTTTCTGAGTCCCGAACCAATTGTCAGCTTGGTAATTGGAGAGTAGTGTGTTGTAGATAGTAACTCTGTCACCTCATCACCAATGATTAGCTCACTGAAGTTTGAATAGTAAAAGATCTCGTTTCCCGATACGTTGCTGTGTAATTCGAGTGTGCCAGTACAGTTTGTGAATGCGCTTTCGCCAAATTCGGTTATGCCGCTACCGATGGTGATCTTCTGCATAGAGGTGCAATATGTGAAGGCGTGTGCTCCGAGCTTAACTACGTTGTCAGGGATGACCACATGGGTTAACTTCTCACAACCCTCACACACCTGCTTGCCAATTTCAGTTACAGACTTGCCAAAGGTAATAGATTCCAGATAGTCGCAATAGCCGAACGCCATTCTATCTACTACGGTAACGTTGTCTGGTATAACTACGGATTTGAGACTGGTGGAGTCAAA
>JAEIGA010007575.1_pt1 | contig 16463 bp, 18 predicted proteins | sample 9270691 | NCBI WGS metagenome assembly JAEIGA01 (sample SAMN17057246, study PRJNA624740) | gut metagenome | biome: biome; isolation source: fecal sample | host: Bos grunniens | place: China: Xizang | collected 2019
GTTTGGAGGTTTGATAGATTTGGTATGCGGGACATGGAAAGGAGGTGATGCCTAATGGGAAAGTCGCATTATAACAGAGAAGAAGATCCAAGACGCAATAGTGAAGGATATTTAGATCTCACTGCGTATGAGGCTCTTCGAAATGTTGAAGATGATGCGAGATTTCAAAAACTCCTACATACCATATTCTATCTTTGTGAACTTGCTGGGTTCCGGATTGAGGGTAGACTCGTCCTAAGGGATAAGCGGACTGGCAAAGTATACAAGTAGATCTGGATGTAAGTGAGTTAGGGCTTCGCTAAGTAGGGCGTATATTCTGTGATGGAGTATACGTCTGAAATGGCGGGGCTTATTTTATTATGTGTGGAAAAGGATGCGAAAGGTTTGTATAGAATGAATGATCTTAATTGGAGACTGGTGTTTAGAAAACGCTTGGTTGAGTATATGGATAGACGTTGTATTAGTCAGAAAGAACTTGCAAGATGTATTCGCGTAAGTAGATCCGCAGTGAGTAGTTATATATCTGGGACTAAAGTACCGAGTGTACCTACACTTGTTAATATAGCTCATGCGTTACGTTGTCGTGTGTCAGATTTGCTTGGAATTTATGAAAATCACGATTAATAGAAAATGCTTTAAAATAGGTGAGAAATTATAAATTTTTAGTTAACTGAGATGCATAAAGTTAATTGAGACGCATAAATAAAAGTTAACTGAGACGCATAACAATTTTAATGTCTAAAAAATGACTTATGCGTCTGGGTTAACTTTATGCGTCTGGGTTAACAAAAAGGGCTATTTTTGGGCATTTTTGCACTATTTTAGTTAACTGAGATGCATATTACTATTTATCGCTATAGAGCAAAATTTACTATAGTAAAATTTACTATAAACCGATTTTACCCCTTATGCGTCTCAGTTAACTTTTTTATTTATGCATTAACAGCAATTTTTAGAAGTAAAATAGATGGTGAAAAGGAGTTTAAATTATGAGTGAAGTTGAATGGTTAAAAGAATTCGGAGATAGACTTGTATGGCTGATGAATTATACCTGGACATCTCAAGCCGAACTAAGCAAAGTGCTAGGTGTAAGTCAGTCCACCGTCAGTCGTTATATGAGAGGTTTGCAGATGCCTGATATTGATACTATAATCCTCATGGCTCAAACTATGAATTATAGTGTTGATAAGCTAATAGATTTTGGCGAAGATATTTATTAAAAATCAAGAGGTTCGAAAAATATGAAAAATAACTTTTATGAGCGTATATATAAAGACTATGAATTATACTATGGATCAGATAATTTCAGAGTTCTGAGATGGGAACCTGATGGAAAATATGGAATCGTCGTATATCAAGAAGGAGGCTATAAGTCCTACTACGATAGTTTAACTAACACTGTGTATAATGTTCGTCGAAGAGCTGACGATTCTGACTTTGTATCTGATGATGTTTATGCAAAACGATTCGCATGGAGATTTCGTACAGCCGTTTATGCTTCTGGTTTGTCTAGAGAAGAAATATGCGATATGGCTGATATTTCAAATGCATCGCTATCTAACTATATGAACGGTAAGAAAATGCCGACTGTTGCTAAGATTTGTAAACTTGCAAAAGTATTAAAGTACCCAGTGCAAGATCTTATCGATGTTGACAACTGGGATAGATAAGAGACAAATGAATACATACATCAAAAAGACCGGGCTCTTTACAAGGGCTCTTTCTTTTTGCCTTTATATTATAAGAAGACTTAAAAATCTCGCGAAATTTACACGCCCTTTTATGAGAGAAAAAGGAATATGTCTTTCTCTTGTAATTTTCCTAAAAAATTCATGAAAGGAGGCCCATTTATGGCTAAACTCGAAAGTAAATTTCAGAAAGAGCTCATGGACGAGATAAAGAGACAATATCCTGGATGTGTTGTCTTGAAGAACGATTCAAGCTATTGTCAAGGTTTTCCTGATTGGACAATCTTTTACAAAGATAAATGGGCTTGCCTCGAATGTAAACAAAGTAAGAGCGCAAGGAAACAGCCCAATCAAGATTACTACGTTGATAAGTTAAATCAAATGTCTTATTCAAGTTTTGTGTATCCGGAAAATAAAGATGAAGTACTCAAAGAGCTTCATGATGTTTTTGGATAATTTGAAAAGTAACTAATGAACAAAATAATCTAAAGGGAGTTATGAAAATGATATTCCACAACCACAAAAATCTTAATGGACTTCATGCTGTATTTAGTCCTAGTTCTTCTAGTTGGCTTAGATACGATGATGACAAAGCGCTCGAAGTATACGAAAACAAGAAAGCCGCTGAGATGGGAACTGTCCTTCACAGATGGGCTAAAGAAACCATAGATCTTGGCATAAAACAGGCCAAATCTAAAAAGACACTTAACGCATATGTGAACGATGCGATTCAGTATAAAATGGACACCGAAGTTATCCTATATTATTCAGACAGATTCTTTGGAACAGCAGACGCTATTTCATTTAGAAATGGAATGCTCAGAATTCATGACTTAAAAACTGGCAAGAATCCTGCTTCTATTGAACAGCTCATGATTTATGCAGCTCTCTTCTGTCTTGAGTATAAGATGAAACCTAGTGAAATTGAAATGGAACTCCGCATTTATCAGAACGATGAAATCCTTTGCCATAATGCCACTGCAGAAGATATTGAACCTATTATGGAGACAATTATTCATCTTAATAAATTACTAGAGACTGCCGAATACGAGGAGGGCTAATAAGACATGAGCAAAGTAGTTGAAGAAATGATGTCATATTACACAGGTGCTGAAACTGATACTGATGAATCGGCCCTCGAACATTATGGCACAAAGTTTCATTCCGGTCGATATCCATATGGCAGTGGAGACGACCCTTATCAGCATGGAGGCGATTTCCTCAGTAGAGTAGAAGCTCTTAAGAAGACTGGTTGGAAAGAAACGGCAGAAAATGTAAAGAAAGAGTTTGATCTTACTCTCGAAGAATATCGAAATGAAAAGGCATGGTCTAACTTTACAAGAAGAGAGTTGAATGTTTCTAGAGCAAAGAGCCTCAAAGATCAGGGTATGGGCAATAGCGAGATTGGTAGAGAAATGGGCGTTCCTGAATCTACTGTTCGTTCATGGCTTAACCCCAAGTCTGAAGATAACATGATGGCTGCTAAAAGAACTGCAGACTTCCTCAAGGAGCAGGTCGATAGCAGAGGCATGATTGACGTTGGATCTAATGTTGAAATTGGACTCAATGTTTCTCGTACAAAACTTGACCAGGCTCTTTATGCACTTGAGTCTGAAGGTTATGTAATACACAAGGGTAGAGTTGAACAGGTTACTAACAAAGGTAACTGGACTACTCAGATGGTCCTTTGTCCTCCTGGAACTCCTTGGAAAGAAATCTGGAACTTCGATAAGATCAATACACTTGATGATTATGTTTCGCACGATAATGGTGAGACATTTGATACATACCAATATCCTAAGTCACTTGATTCGAAGCGTCTCATGGTCCGTTATAAGGATGATGTTGACTCAAATGGTATCAGTGGTATTGAGAAAGACGGTATTATCGAGCTTAGACGTAACGTAGCAGACCTGTCTCTCGGTGAGCAGAAGTATTCGCAGGTTCGTATCCTTGTTGATGATACTCATTATCTCAAAGGTATGGCAGTATATTCCGATGATATGCCTGATGGCGTAGATATTGTCTTCAATACTAACAAGTCTAAGGATGTTCCTGCTCTTGGACCTAAGAATAATACAGTTCTGAAACCTATCAAGAGAGATGCCGATGGTAATCCCGAAGAGAATCCGTTCGGTTCCACCATTAAACAGAATGGTCAGAGTTACTACATAGATAAGAATGGCGAAAGACAGATGTCTCTGATTAACAAGAAGTCCGAACAGGGTGACTGGAGCGAATGGCAGGATGCCCTTCCTTCCCAGTTCTTGTCTAAACAGAGTAAGTTTATGGCTAAGAAACAGCTCGACCTTGCTGCTGCGGATAAACTTGATGAATACGAGACTATTTGTGCACTTGAAAACCCGACCATCAAGAAGCATTTGCTTAAATCTTTTGCAGATGACTGTGATGGCGCTGCTGTAAATCTTAAAGCCGCTGCTCTCCCTGGTCAGAAGTATCATGTTATTATTCCTATTAATACACTTAAGGATACTGAAGTATATGCCCCTCGATATGAAGACGGAACTAAGTTAGCACTTGTTCGTTATCCTCATGGTGGCACATTTGAAATCCCCGTTCTTACAGTTAATAATAAGAATAAGCTTGGTAAAAGTATTCTCGGCACAGACATCGATGATGCGGTCGGTATTACTGCTAAGGTTGCAGAACAGCTTTCCGGTGCGGACTTTGATGGCGACACCGTAATGTGTATACCTACAGACGATAGAGCCGGTAAAGTTAAGATAAGTCGTAGAAGCCCTCTTAAGGGACTCGTTGGATTCGATCCTAAAACCGAGTATCCTTATGAAGAAGGTATGAAAGTAATGAACAGTAAAGGCACACAGATGCAGATGGGCATTATTTCAAACCTTATTACTGACATGACACTGTCTGGTGGAGCTACTGACGATGAACTTGCCCGTGCAGTTAGACATAGTATGGTTGTAATCGATGCAGAAAAGCATAAGCTCAACTATAAGAAGAGCGAAGTAGATAATGGTATCTCTGCTCTTATCAAGAAATACCAGAGAAGTATTAACCCTGAGACTGGCGAAGTCAAGGTTGGCGGCGCTTCTACTATCATATCTAAAGCAAAGAGTCAGGAGAGAGTGGATAAGAGAAGAGGTTCTCCCGTTATCGACCCTGAGACTGGTAAGCAGACATACAAGCTTGCTAACCCCGATGATCTTTATTATGTGGATAGTAAGTATGATAAAAAGACTAAGAAGAAGACCGTAACCATGGCTAATGGTAAGAAGATTACCTTTGACATGAACGATGATGAAGCAAGAGAGAAGTATGATCCTGTTCGTACCATCGATAAAGATACGGGTGAAGCCATCTATACTAACAAGGCTGGAGATATCACATATCGTACTTTAAAGAGACAGCAGATGAGTACCAAGATGGCAGAGGCTGATGATGCATACGAGCTGGTATCCGCCTATAGACACCCCATGGAGATAATCTATGCGGACTATGCCAACAGTATGAAATCCCTCGCTAATCAGGCACGTAAAGAGATGATGGCTACGGGTAAACTAAAGTATGACCCCGCCGCTAAGAATACATATGAAGCAGAAGTAGCATCTCTTAATACAAAACTTAATACCGCTCTCCTTAATACCACACGTGAACGTCAGGCACAGAGACTGGCTAATGCGGCGGTAAAGAAGAAGATTCAGGAGAATGAGGGTATTGAGAATAAAGACATCAAGAAGTATAGTCAGCAGGCTCTCAGTAAGTATAGAGATGAAGTCGGATCTATTAAGAGAAAAGACCGTAACATCAAGATTACTGACAGAGAATGGGAAGCTATTCAGGCCGGAGCCATTCATGAAAGTACGTTGGTGAAGATTCTGAATAATGCTGACATTGACGATCTCAGACAAAGAGCAACGCCTAGAGCAACAACTAACTTGAATCAGGCAAAGATTAATCGTATCAAATCAATGTCTGCTTCTAACTATACAATTGCTCAGATTGCTGAGAAACTCAATCTTCCGACATCAACAGTTTCCAAGTATTTGAAAGGAGCGAATGATTAATGGAAAACGATTATCTTCTTACAACCTTTGACAATCCTTACGATCCTTTTACACAAAACGCTCTTTGGCAGCTGTTCGATAAGGAAAAAGGTTACAACACTTTGGATTATTTAGCACGCGTAATTAAACTCTCTCCTGAGATGACACAGAAGGAAGAAGACGCAGCATATGATGAAGCAGTCGATACTATCATTGCTAATGACTTCCTTAATATTTACAAGAGAGTTTTCAGGCAGAATGCGACTGCACAAACGCATAGTGGAGAATAAGTAGTAGGTAAAAGCATAGGGGAGGGGTCTAAAAAATAACACCCCCTCCTCATATCGCGCGCCTCTTTATTTTTTCTCCGGGGGAGTTTTTTGGAAAAACAGTTTTATATTTTTTAAGGTAGGAGGCTCATATGTCGAAAAGTATTAAAATTTCAGTTGACGGTATTGTCAAAGAATATGGCATAGAACCGCTCGGAAGCATGAACCGCATAGATTATGCACCAACTGATGAGGATCTTGAGAAGATAGCTGGCATGATTAACAGTGGTGTTGCTCAGGATAGCGTACTTATCACTGATGAATCCACAGGTAAGAAATATAGTGTCTATGTTAAGAACGGTAAATTAATGATGGACGAAAGCGAGGGTTGATAAATGGCTATTACTTTTCTGACTAATGAAGATAAGCAGGAGCTACTAAAGCTGATCCAAGATGCCGATGGTGGCTGTATCACTGGTTCCGGAGCCCCTACTACCGCTACTGAAGGCGATGTAGGATCATTCTATATGGATACACTTACCGGCGCTGTATACAAGTGTACCGCTGCTAATGAAGGCTCATATACATGGGTAAGTCTTAGCGTAGGTGATCTTACTGAAATTAATAATAGTATTAATCAGCTATCGAAAGCGATTGGTGAGTTAGGAAGTGCTGTATCCGTTATCAATGTAAAGGATTACGGTGCGATGGGAGACGGGGTTACAGATGACCAGTCAGCAATTCAAGCGGCTGTAAATGCGGCGGTTGAACAGGGAGGCGGGACTGTATATCTTCCCAGAGGGCGATATGTACTGAAATCCTACATTGCATGGGAATCCAATGTATCTCTGATAGGGGATGGCGTAGGACAGTCTATATTACTTCCGACAAGTGACGAAGCAGTTCTCGGCTTTTCCGCTATTGAATATGACCGAGACAAATATGGCACAAATTCACCTATAACAAACTGTGCATTTCGTGAATTTGAGATTGACGGAAGCGGTCTATCTGTAAGTGCGGTTTCACCGCGTGGTAAGGGTATATTTTTAATTGGTGTAAAAGATTGCATTTTTGAAAATATTCTTATCCGTGAAACGTGTGCAACCGGACTTGGGATTGATGCGCTTGTAAGTGTACTTATTGATAAAGTAACGTGTATCAACTGTGGGCGCACATGGGTTCCGCAAACCTCCGAACAAAATATCGGCTGTGCGGGAATTGGAATCGGTACGAATATGATCGCAGGAGAGTGTTTTACCATTTCCAACTGTATCGTTCGGGGATGCGGAAATATGGGAATTTTCCTTGAAGACCAGACACTAGCGTATCCGATGCGTGAACAATCCGCAATTATCACGGGATGTATTGTGGAAAACGGAAAAAACGTGGGTATTGGAGTGCGCGGAGTAAAAAACCTGTTGGTTACAGGAAATATATCACGCAACAACAAGCACGGTGTAGAGTTTTCTCGCAAGAACGAAAATATTGTTGTTGAAGGTAATCAGATATACGAAAACGAGTACGGTGTATTTGATAATTCTGTGTCTCTGGACGGCATTGATATTGTGAATAACAAAATCGAAAAGAATACGACGGCGGGTATTCGTTACACCAACACTACCACGTTAGGAACCGGAATTAAGCAGAATGTGTTATTGAAAAACAACCACATTCGGAACGATGTCACAGGCGCGTGGTTCACGGGAAACAATCAGGATTTGTCGATTATAGATAATTTATTTGATGGAAATACCGTGGGCGTGAGAGTAGACACTGGTACAGCCCTTGAAGATGCGTATGTTATGCAGAACATATTTAAGAAAAACGCAAGCGATTACGAAGGGATTTTTGAAAGCTTGTCTGGAGAATACTGCACAGACCTTGTTGCGGCTGAACTGGTTGGAATATCTATGTCGGACGATACTGTTTTATTGGGTGTTGGCAGGACGAAGAGGTTATATGCAAAACCTATTCCAATCAATGCCGTGTTAGGGGCTGTAACTTGGAAAAGCTCTAACGATGGAATTGCGACTGTTACCGATGGTGTTATAACCGCTGTCGGAGTGGGGAATTGTATCATAACTGCTAATCACGGAGAGTTTAGTGCGGAGTGCTCTGTCGAGGTGATAGAAGCAGGTACAGAAACAGAACCCTACACAATTACAATCACCGAGAGTGACGTACAAGATGGATATTATTCTGATGCTGGAGAATATATTGAAGATTCGAAGCATGAAACTTGTATAGATTATATACCCGTAGAAAACATAGTTGGGTGTAAAATAAATAAACATATCGGCATCATATTCTTTGATGCAGAAAAAAACATGGTGTCACGGTCAATGGCTCGTAATAGTGTCTACTTTGTTATTCCGAGCGGAGTTAAATATTTGAAAGTCAAGATTGCAAAAGTGGATGGTAACCTTGTGAACGAAACGCTTACTATTTACCCCACTAATTCAAACATATTCACAGCTACAAGTTTGTCTGAAGTATATGTAAGCTCTGCTGGCGTAGATACAGCGTCACCCGATATCGTAACGACTCAACAGAAAATACCCGTTAATGGTGGTGAAACTTATTATATTGGTGTTGATGTCGATACAATTCCAACTTCAATGAATAATATACGCGTTGCCGAATATAGCGAAGACGAGACATTTATAACCAGGAATTTAAATATTGTACCACCTATTGACTATGTAACAAGTGAAAATTGTAGGTTCATACGCATTAGTTATACAAACAAGGCAGCAAATCGACAGTTCACTGAAGAAGAAAAGAAAGCACTTCTTGAATCTACGTATATTTATTAATTGCGTAATTCCACAATAAAACCCGAAAGTTAACAAAATTATCACTCCAAATTTACAGCATGTTAACAATCCTCAACCGGTAATATGATATACTTTTCTAAACCAAAATTATACATATTACCGTGTTGGAGGAAAGATGGATTCTTATTCTAAAATGCGAAATGAATTCGCTGGGTCTTTATTACAATCTGCGTTGTCTACTGTAGATGTCGATTATATATTACAGATTTTAGATCGAGTAGCATGTAACTATGAAATAACGTCTAGAACAACGGATACTCTTTCAGCGCTTGACGTGTTAACTGAATATATTGATGCATGTAAATACGAAAAGATGTCTGATGGAACGATCGAGAATTATCAATTAGTTATCGGACGTATGCTTAGAAATCTACAGCTACCAATCGAAGACATCACTACAAACGATTTGCGAACATACCTGCGCTATTATCAAACTAAGCGCGATATTAGTGACTCGACTCTTAATAAATATCGCGAATATATGCGATCGTTCTTCAGTTGGTGTTGTAATGAAGGCTATATAGTTAAGAACCCAGCAGTTAATCTCAAACCTATTCGCTGTGAAAAGAAACAGAAAGATTTCCTTACACAGACCGATCTGGAGTATATTCGTCAAACGTGTAAAACTAAGCGCGATCTTGCTATTATGGAAGTGTTATATAGTACTGGTTGTCGAGTTTCGGAGCTCTGTAATCTTTGTAAGGATGACGTCGATTGGACTGCTAAAACAGTTCATATATTCGGTAAAGGAAAGAAGCATCGAATTAGTTATTTGAATGCTAAAGCCGAAATTAGCTTGAAAAATTACTTAGCAGAGAGATGCGACGATTGTAATTATCTGTTTGTAACTGAGCGTGGGCATCACAAAATGACATCCTCGGCGGTACAAAAATATTTCGGACTATTTCTGATGAATTATGTGAAAAAGTGAACAAACCAATCACGCCTCATATTTTTCGCCATACGACAGCAACTGTCGCTATTCGTAGTGGTATGCCTGTTGAAGACGTGCAAGTTTTACTCGGGCATTCGAACATAAATACTACTATGATATACGCCAAGGCCGATATTGCAGATGTTCAATCCAATCACACGAAATACATAATCTAAACACATTACAAGAAAGGAGATGAGGCTTAATGGCGATTAGACATGGAGTCACTGACACCGACAAACATTTTATAATCGACCCGGTCACTCGAACTATTAAGAATCAGTCTGGAAAACTCGTACTTATCCAGTATGACCACAATTCCGAACGATTCACTTTTGAATGTCCTAGACACGTCGATGAACACGATATGTCGCTATGTGATAAAGTAGAAATTCACTACATCAACACCGGTACTGGTAATTCTAGAAGCTCTGGCATCTATCCAGCAGACGACTTACAGATTTCCGCAGATGATGAGAATACCGTCACATTTAGCTGGCTTATTTCACAGAGCGCTACTCAGCATGTAGGTAAACTCAATTTCGTAATTCGTTTCGCATGCACCGGTGAAGATGCCGTTATCGAATATGCTTGGAATACAGGTATCTATTCCGATATCACAATCTCTAAAAGCATTTACAACGGCGAAGAGTTTGTTCAGGATTACGTCGATGTTCTTGAAGCGTGGAAGCAGGATCTTTATTCAGAAGGCCTTAAGATTAGTTCGATAGAGCAGACTAGTTCCTCAGATGAGCCTGGAGGCGTGAATGTCATAGCGATTACCATGACCGATGGTTCGGTTAAGACCTTTGAAATTCAAAATGGATTACCCGGCGGTCCCGGAACGTCCATTAAATCTATAGAGCGTACATCAGGCAACGGTAATCCTGGTACTAGGGATATCTATACTATTACTCTGACCGATGGTAGCAAAACTACATTCCAGGTATATAACGGTGCTGATGGTTCCGAAGGCACCTCTATTTCTGGAATTGCTCGTACGTCAGGTAATGGATCCCCGGGTTCAACAGACACTTATACCATTACCTTAACTGATGGTAGCAAAACCACATTTCAGGTATACAACGGTAAAGATGGCCCGGCTGGAAGTGGCTCTGGTGACATGGCAGCCACTATTTACGACACTCAGGGTAAGCGTACCGACATTTTCAAGTATGTAGACGACGCTGTTGAGAATGCGTCTGGAAGTGGCTCTGGCGGATCCGTGGAAGCAGACGATGCTTTATCTGATACCTCAACCAACCCTGTGCAAAACAAGGTTATTACAGAGGCTCTTGACAATAAGCAGCCTAACATGATCGGCGTTGAAATTCTCGAGACGATTTGCGAGAATGTTGTTTTCGATGATGATAATTCTATATATAATCTACCTTCTGTTATTACATTGGATAGCGAAGCGTTATATTATATGGACTGCTTTTATTATGATGGCGATATCAATGGAAGTATTAACGAAAAATATAGTATACACACGTTCTCTAGATTAAGCAGCGGCGTAGTTAGATGGGCTAGTCATAACGACGGTATAGCCATCACTCTCAACAGGTCCAGTATTACGAATAATTGGAAAGGTTCCGGACATAGCAATGTAGTATCGATTTATAAAGTTGATATATCGCATATAAATCCGTTACTTATTACTGCAATACGTTCTACTGGCTATAAAACAGTTGCTCCCGGCGGTTATAATGCGAGTGCAGAAGGTCATAAGAATTTGGCTCTTGGATATGCAACCCATGCGGAAGGCAGAGAGAATTACGCACTTGGTGATTATAGCCATGCGGAAGGCGCGTACAGCTATGCCTATGGTAACATGAGCCATGTAGAAGGTTCTGGTTCAATTGCGTCTAGTAATTACCAGCATGTACAGGGTAAATTCAACGTCGAAGATAATGATGGCGTTTACGTTCATATCGTAGGTAACGGTAGCTCTGATACTGAGCGTTCCAATGCCCATACCATCGACTGGAAAGGTAATGCTTGGTTTGGTGGAGATGTTGCGGCTAAAGAAGTAAATGTCATCGATCAGTTATCTGCCATCAAGGATGGACAAAGAATGGTTATTTGGCCTAATGGTCTTGCCGGGAATGAAGATGGTACCTTATGGATCGGTAGTGATGGAAACGGTTATTTTACAGGCCTCTATGTCGGTACGACTGGTAATTACAAAACAGTTGCAACAATAGACGACATCACAGCTGCCATCACCGGCGCTATTGAAGGGAGTTATTAATCATGGCTAAACATACCACATTAACAAGCCTCTTCACTGCCATTGCTGATGCTATCCGAGCTAAGAAGGGAACTACCGATGTTATTGTAGCGGATAATTTCCCCGATGAAATTGCTGGGATTACTGCCGGAGGCGGAGTAGATGTTTCTGGCGTTACTGCCACTGCAGCAGACGTATTGTCTCCTAAGGTAATCATTGATAAAAACGGCGTTGAACGTACTGGTACAATATCTACAAAAACTAGTAGTGATTTAACTGCTAGTGGAGCAAAAGTGACAGTGCCTGCCGGTTACTACGCAAGCGCAGCATCAAAAAGCGTCTCCACAGCAACTCAGGCAACTCCGAGTATTACTGTAACAACGGATGGTGTAATTACCGCATCAGCTACTCAGTCTGCCGGCTATGTATCTAGCGGTACGAAATCAGCTACAAAACAGTTGACAACGCAGGCAGCTAAAACGATAATGCCCGGCGCAACGCCTAAAACAGCAGTTTCTTCCGGAGTTTATACTACAGGTGATGTGATAGTCGCTGGGGATGGTAGTTTAACGCCGGGGAATATAGCATCCGGGGTTAGTATATTCGGAGTAACTGGAACTTATACAGGTAGCTCCGGAGGCAGTGGGTATATTGGAAGCGCAGTTTATGCTAAAAGGTCGTCGGTATACGAAATTAGGTTTACTGTAAATACGACTAATCTGATAGGATTTATGATGCTTCCTGATGAAGATATCGAAAGAGTTGGTAGCGCAATAACTTCCCTTGTATACATAAATGGTTCCTATTATTGGACCGAGTCATTTATAGATAGTTCATACGTGGGCGTTGGTATTTTAAAGAACAAATACATGGACATCGCGATTGGTACTACTACTAATAATATCACAATTACTAGCGATGAAGCTGCTTTCCCCAATATACAGCTTGCACTATATCCAATTTATTCCGCATAGAGTGTTCTATGAACGAAAATAAATCAGAAAGGAGGCGGTAACGATGCCAAAAGTTAAAACCAATATGTCAAATAGTACGGCAAAAAGAGGACGACCGGCTTTATCTCCAGAAGCTAGGGAAAACCAGTTAATCTCTCTTGCGGTAGACTTAGTGGAGCAGCGCTTGATAGACGGTACTGCCTCTTCTCAGGAAACTACACATTTTCTCAAACTTGCCACTACAAAGGCTCGTCTTGAGAAAGAAATTCTAGAAAAGCAGAAGGAATTGATGGTGGCTAAGACCGAACAGATTCGCTCCGAACAACATAAGGAAGAACTGTACGAAGAAGTCATCAATGCTCTTCGCAAATACAATGGACAGGGTGATTCCGACGATGATTATTAAGACGTATTCCGAACTATCTCAATTTACGACTTTCAAAGATCGATTCAACTATCTTAAGTTGGATGGGGAAGTCGGTAAAGACACGTTCGGATTTGACAGAATATTCAATCAAATGTTTTACAATTCGAGAGAATGGAAAGACGTTAGGAATCACGTAATAGTTCGAGATAATGGTTGTGATTTGGGTGTTTATGGTTACGAGATAGCCGCTCAGCGTGTTATCATCCATCACCTAAATCCGATCACACTAGAGGATATAGAGAAATGTACTGATGTATTACTAAATCCCGAATACCTTATCACAACCACTCATAACACTCACAATGCTATTCACTATGGCGATGAGGGATTGCTTATGACTGGACCAGTGATTCGAACCAAAAACGATACTTGTCCATGGAAACGCTAACCAACAATAAAGGAGGAATCTTCATGTCTAGGCATGATTATACGCAGCATTCCAAGAAAATTCAAAATGAAGTAAACACAGTCGATGAGGAGCTGGAATCCGAGATTATCGAGCCTAGTGAAGAGGCTGAGATTGAAGAGACCGAAATAGAGCTTGAAACCGACAACGAAATTCAGCAGCCAGTAGAATCAAAGACTTATGATCTTGGTGTAGTAAGTGGTTGCGCAAAACTCAGAGTACGTTCGGAACCTAAATTCGGAACTAATGTGGTTTGCGAAATCGAGAAAGGTACTAGAGTCATGATCGACCCAGACAATTCTACATCTGATTATTACAAAATCTATACGGAGTCGGGTGTCGAAGGATTCTGCGTAAAGACGTACATTGTATGATGAAGGAGTGATGGCATGGAAAGTATACTGACATCGATAAAGAAACTCCTTGGTATTGACGAGGGTTATAAGCAGTTTGATACCGACATCATCATTCACATCAATTCAGTGTTAATGGCACTCACGCAGATCGGAGTAGGTCCTTCCGACGGCTTCTCTATAATGGACGAATATGCCACTTGGGAAGACTTTATCGGTGATAAACCTTACCTGAACTCAGTCAAATCCTATATGTATCTTAGAGTAAAGCTCCTTTTCGACCCTCCGCTCAGCTCTGCAGCTATAGACTCCATTACGAAACTCGCTAATGAATTCGAATGGCGTCTCCAGGTCGCAGCAGAAAACAATAAGTCCACAGAAGAAGAGGAGGATGAAAACATATGAATGAAACCACACTCCAGCACTGGGGCATTAAAGGTATGAAATGGGGAGTCAGACGTTACCAGAATAAAGATGGTACTCTGACTGCTCTTGGACGTAAGCGTGAAAGAGAAATGTCTGATAAGCTTAAGTCCGCTAAGAAAGAAAATGAAGCGCTCAAGAAGGAGAATGAATCTCTTAAGAAGACAGTTCAGGCGACAAGACCTAAAGCTACTTCTGAAATGAGCGACGCTGAGCTTAGAGAGCGTGTTAACCGACTCAACATGGAACAGCAGTATAAGCAGTATGTTAGCAATCTGTATCCTGAAACTAAGAGTAAAGGCGAAAGATTTGTTAATAAGGTACTCAATGATGTAATCATTCCTGCAGCAGTAGAAGTGGGTAAGAACACCGTTAAGAATATGATGACGGCTGCTGTTAAATCCGCGCTCGAAGCCTCTGCTAAGAAAGATACCAACAAGAAATCATAAGACTTATGAGCTACAAGTAGGTGAAAATTCAAAATGTCGTTATCTAATACAGCAACGCCAAAATATTACGCTCAGTTTCGAGACGCGGTAATAAGGGGGGAGATCCCTGTATGTAGAGAAATCTCGATGGAGATGAATCGCATTGATGAACTGATCGCGAATCCAGGTATCTGGTATGACGATGAAGCTGTAAACGGTTTCATTGCTTTCTGCGAGAATGAGCTCACCCTGACTAATGGCGAAGATCTTCACCTGCTGGATTCGTTTAAGTTATGGGCCGAAGAAATATTTGGCTGGTATTACTTTGTTGAGAGAAGTGTATATGTCCCCGGTCATGATGGTCACGGTGGACGGTATGTTAACAAACGAATTAAGAAACGTTTGGTCAACAAGCAGTATCTGATCGTAGCCAGAGGTGGAGCCAAGTCAATGTATGCGTCTTGTATACAGAACTTCTTCCTCAATGTTGATACAACCACTACTCACCAGATTACCACTGCTCCCACAATGAAGCAGGCTGAAGAAGTAATGTCTCCTATTCGTACGGCTATCACTAGAGCACGAGGACCGCTGTTTAAGTTCCTTACTGAAGGTTCGTTACAGAACACCACAGGATCGAAAGCTAATCGTGTAAAACTTGCTTCAACAAAGAAGGGTATTGAAAACAACCTTACCGGATCTTTGCTTGAAGTACGTCCTATGAATATAGACAAGCTTCAGGGTTTGCGAGTCAAATGCGCTACGATTGACGAATGGCTTTCTGGTGATATACGAGAAGATCCCATCGCTGCTATCGAACAGGGTGCCTCCAAGGAACAAGGTTCCGGAGAGAATAATGACTATTTGATTTTAGCCATTAGTTCAGAAGGTACTGTCCGTAACGGAAGCGGCGATACAATCAAAATGGAGTTGGCGAGCATACTTAAGGGTGATTATCCCAACCCTCATGTTTCGATCTGGTGGTACAAGCTTGACTCGATTGAAGAAGTAAACGATCCTGAAATGTGGCTTAAAGCTCAACCTAATCTTGGAAAGACTGTAAGCTATGAGACTTATCAGTTAGATGTAGAAAGAGCTGAAAATGCCCCTGCTACTCGAAACGATATTTTAGCTAAGCGATTCGGTATCCCAATGGAAGGTTATACATATTACTTCACCTATGAAGAAACATTGCCTCAGCCTCGGAAACGAGACTATTGGGGAATGCCTTGCGCTATGGGTGGAGACTTCTCTCAGGGTGACGACTTCTGTTCGATTACATTCTTATTCCCATTATCGAATGGATGTTTCGGCATCAAGACTCGTAACTACATAACATCCACGACTCTTATGAAATTACCTATGGCGATGCGTCAGAAGTATGATGAATTCATGAGAGAAGGTAGTTTGATAGTTATGGAAGGCACCGTACTCGATATGATGGAGGTTTACGAGGATGTTGACAATCATATTTCTGAGTGTCA
>JAEIGA010007576.1_pt1 | contig 16461 bp, 10 predicted proteins | sample 9270691 | NCBI WGS metagenome assembly JAEIGA01 (sample SAMN17057246, study PRJNA624740) | gut metagenome | biome: biome; isolation source: fecal sample | host: Bos grunniens | place: China: Xizang | collected 2019
AAGTTTTCTGGACGTGCAAGTAATTTTGGATTGTCAGATAATGAATATTGAGTTTTTGCGATACAAATTGGTAATTTGTCCCAACCATTTCTCTTTATTGCAGCCATTTGATTTTTAGCAGTTGTTGTAAATTCAACTGAAGTCGCACCATAGATTTCTTTGCAAATTGCAGCAATTTTATCTTTTATAGGAAGTGCCGCATCATAGATTGGAGCGAATTTTTCTGCACCATCATGAAGTTCAATTTCTTTAACTACTTTTTCGGCAAGTTCAACCCCACCTTCGCCACCTTTAGCAAATACTTCAGAAAGCGCTACTGGATGATTGTGTTCTTTAGCCCAATCTTCTAAAGCTTTTACTTCATTTTCTGTATCTGTACCAAATTTATTAATTGCAACAACATATGGTAAATTATATTTTCCAATATTTTCAATATGTTTTTCAAGGTTAGTAATACCTTTTAATAATGCTTCTACATTTTCAATAGCTAAATCTTTCTTATCTACACCACCATGCATTTTTAATGCTCTAATAGTAGCAACAATAACAACGCAAGATGGATGTAAATCTGCCATACGACATTTAATATCTAAGAATTTTTCAGCACCTAAGTCAGCACCAAAACCAGCTTCAGTTACTACATAATCACCCATTTTAAGAGCTGTTTTAGTAGCAATTACAGAGTTACAACCATGTGCGATATTAGCAAATGGTCCACCATGAATAAGTGTTGGTGTATGTTCTAATGTTTGTACAAGATTTGGCATTAATGCATCTTTCATAATAAGTGTTACAGCACCTGTTGCTTTAATATCTTCAACAGTAACTGGTTTCTTATCATATGTATATGCAATAACCATTCTTGCAATTCTTTGTTTAAAATCTTCTAAACTTGTAGCAAGACAAAGTACTGCCATAACTTCTGATGCAACAGTAATATCGAAATGATCTTCTCTAGGTACACCATTTGTAGGCCCACCAAGACCAACAATTACATTTCTTAATGCTCTATCATTCATATCAAGGCATCTATGAAGAATGATTCTTGTTGGATCAATTCCTAGTTCATTACCTTGTTGAATATGGTTATCAAGCATTGCAGCAATAGCGTTAGTCGCAGTAGTAATTGCGTGTAAATCACCTGTAAAGTGAAGATTAATATCTTCCATTGGAATTACTTGTGCATACCCTCCACCTGCTGCTCCACCTTTAACACCTAGTACTGGTCCAAAGCTTGGTTCACGAAGTGCAACCACTGTATTTTTTCCAATTTTATTCATTGCATCTGCAAGACCAATTGTAGTAGTAGATTTTCCTTCACCAGCAGGGGTAGGATTAATTGCAGTTACTAAAATTAGTTTTGCATCTTTTTTATCACTGTTTAGTTTATCTAAATGAATCTTTGCTTTATAGTTTCCATAAAGTTCTAAGTCATCTTCAGTTAGACCTACTTTAGCAGCAATTTCTTTTATTTTTAATATTTTCGCTTGTTGAGCAATCTCTAAATCACTTAACATGTTTTATTCCTCCAAAAATTATTTTATACCGAATAATAAATCGATATATGTTGGCATTGGCCAAGATTTTTCATCTACTTTTGTTTCTAAAATATCTACAACTTCTCTTAATTTATTCATTGAAACAAGAACATTTTCTTTCCAATAAGTAGCTGATGCTAAATAATCATCTTTCATCATTTGAGCATGTTTTATATATGTTTCTAATTCATCCATTCTTGATTTCATATCTATTAATAAATTATGTAAATCTAAAACTTCATCTTTAATAAACGATGAATTTATGTTTAAATTATTAAGTGTAAGACAAGTATTAGTAATTTTGTCTAAGTAAGAAAGGCATGCAGGAAAAATTTGACTTTTTGCCATATGTAGTGCAGTTGCTGCTTCTACTTGAATTGTTTTTGAATAACTATCTAAAAGTATTTCATATCGTGAATTAATTTCAAGATTAGTAAATACTCCTAGTTCAACAAGTGATGCTGTTAATTCTTTATTTTTTAGAACTTTAATTGCATCAACAGTATTTTTTAAGTTTGAAAGTCCACGTTTTGTTACTTCTTCTTCCCATTCTTTTGAGTAACCATTTCCTTCGAAAATGACGCGTTTATGGTTATTAAAGAATTCTTTAATTACTTCAATTAAAGATTTTCCACTTTCGATCTTTTTAGCCATTTCTTTCATTGTAGTTGCAAGCATTGAATTTAACATTGTGTTTGCTACTGCAATACTTTGACTAGAACCTACTCCTCTAAATTCAAATTTATTACCAGTAAAGGCAAATGGAGAAGTTCTATTTCTATCTGTATTATCTTTTTTAAAGTCAGGTATTACACTAACACCTGTTTTAAATCTTGCATTATTTAACTCATGAGGTGCTTTATCATTAATTATTGCCTCAATTACATCATTAAGTTCTTCCCCTAAGAACATTGAAATAGTTGCAGGGGGAGCTTCATTACCACCAAGTCTATGATCGTTTCCTGGTGTTGCAATAGAAAGTCTTAATAAATCTGCAAAGTCATCAACACCTTTTACCATACATGCAAGTGTTGCAAGGAATGCTTTATTATTAATTGGATCTGCACCTGGTTTAAAAAGGTTAATTCCTGTGTTAGTTACAACTGACCAGTTATTATGTTTACCAGATCCGTTTACACCTCTAAATGGTTTTTCATGAAGTAAACATCTTAAACCATGTTTTTTTGCAATATCTTGCATTAATTGCATAATTAAATGGTTATTATCTGTTGTAATATTTACTTTTCTATATATACAAGCAATTTCATGTTGAGCTGGAGCTGCTTCATTATGTTTAGTTTTAGCAGGTATTCCATACTTCCAAAGTTCAGAGTCTAAGTCTTTCATAAAGTTAGCTATTCTATTATTTAAATAACCATAGTAATGTCCTTCTAACTCTTGCCCTTTTGGAGGATTTGCTCCATATAAAGTTCTTCCTGTTAATTTTAAGTCTAAACGTTTTTCATAATATTCTTCATCAACTAAGAAGTATTCTTGTTCAGCACCAACATTACTTGTTACACTTGTAACATCATTAAAACCAATTAAATTAAGTAATTTAACAGCTTCTTTATTGAGTGCATCACATGATTTTAAAAGTGGTGTTTTATTATCTAATGCTTCACCAGTGTATGAGCAAAATAAAGTAGGAATATATAAAGATCCATCTTTTACAAAAGCAAGTGATGTACAATCCCATGCAGTGTATCCTCGTGCTTCAAATGTTGCACGTAAACCTCCTGATGGAAAACTTGATGCATCAGTTTCACCTTTTCTTAAAAGTTTACCATTAAATTTAAGTGTTGCTTTATCATCAATTAATTCTAAAAAAGAATCATGTTTTTCAGCAGTAAAACCTGTAAGTGGTGCAAACCAATGTGTAAAATGAGTTGCTCCTAGTTCTGTTGCCCATTCTAGCATAATATCTGCAATTACAGCTGCACATTCTTTTGATAAAGTTTCTCCCTTTTCTAGTGATGATTTAAATTCATTATAAGTTTCTTTAGGAAGACGTGCTTTCATTACATCATCATTAAATGTATAGCAGCCATAATTTGATAGTACTTTATTAGTGTCCATAAAAATACTCCTTATGAGCTTGTTTTATCCTTTAATACTACGTCGTGTGCTCCACCTTCAATAATACTAGTTGATGAAACAAGTGTTAATTTTGCTTTTTGTTGTAATTCTGGGATAGTAAGTGCTCCACAGTTACACATTGTTGATTTCACTTTTGCAAGTGATATTGCAACATTATCTTTTAAAGACCCTGCATATGGAACATAAGAGTCTACACCTTCTTCAAACGATAACTTCTTATCGCCACCTAAGTCATAACGTTGCCAGTTACGAGCACGAGCTGAACCTTCACCCCAGTACTCTTTCATATATTGTCCATTAATTTTAACTTTGTTTGTTGGTGATTCATCAAATCTAGAAAAATATCTACCAAGCATTACAAAATCAGATCCCATTGCAAGGGCTAAAGTTATATGGTAATCATGTACAATACCACCATCTGAACAAATTGGTACATATATTCCAGTTTCTTTAAAGTATTCATCACGCGCTTTTGCTACTTCGATTGTTGCAGTAGCTTGTCCACGACCAATACCTTTTGTTTCACGTGTAATACAAATTGATCCACCACCGATACCAACTTTAATAAAGTCAGCACCGCATTCTGCTAAGAATCTAAAGCCTTCAGCATCTACAACGTTTCCTGCACCAACCATTACAGAATCACCATATTGTTCTCTTATCCATTCAATAGTAAGTTTTTGCCATTCACTAAAACCTTCACTTGAATCAATACATAAAACATCTACACCTGCTTCAATTAAAGCCGGAACTCTTTCTTTATAATCTCTTGTATTAATACCAGCACCTACTACTAGACGTTTTTCTTTATCTAAAAGTTCTAGTGGATTATTTTTATTTGATTCATAGTCTTTTCTAAATACAAATGAATCTAAGCATCCATCTTTATCAATTATCGGTAATGAGTTTAATTTGTTATCCCAAATAATGTCGTTAGCTTCTTTTAGTGTTACACCAAGTTTTGCAGTAACTAATTTTTCAAGTGGTGTCATAAACTCTTTTACTTTTAAATCAGTACTCATTCTTGAAACTCGGTAATCTCTTCCTGTAACGATACCTAATAATTTACCATTAGGTGTACCATCGTGAGTAATTGCTACAGTTGAATGACCATTCTTTTCTTTTAGATTTAAAACATCTAAAAGGGTATTTTCAGGTGTAAGATTTGATGTTGATTTTACAAAACCAGCTTTATAATCTTTTACTCTTTTCACCATTGCTGCTTGATCTTCAACTGTTTGAGATCCATAAATGAATGATACTCCACCTTCTTTTGCAAGAGCAATAGCTAGCGTGTCATTTGATACTGACTGCATAATTGCAGAAATCATAGGAATGTTTAAAGAAATTCTTGGCTCTTCGCCTTTTTTAAACTTTACAAGTGGTGTCTTTAAACAAACATTTTTAGGTTGACATTCTGCACTAGAGTAACCAGGTACTAATAAATATTCACTAAATGTGCGTGATGGTTCTTTAAAATAAAAAGCCATAATTTCTTCCTCCTATTCTTCTTTTCCATTAAAACAATATGTACAAAGTTTACATGGTTCAATACCGATTGATTCAATTAAATCATCGATTCTATGATATTTTAAGGTATCGAAATTCATACGTTTACAAATTTCATCTACCATTAATTTATATTTTGGACTATCTGGATCTATATATTCTTTTGCAAGTTCATCACTTACTACTTCTACATTTTCTAAATCCGCAATAACTCTTCTTGTCATTAAATCCATAACAGATGTTGAACGTGAGAAGTTTAAGTACTTACAAGAAAACATAATTGGAGGGCACGCAGGTCTTACGTGTACTTCTTTTACTCCAGCGTCATATAAATATTCTACTGTTTCTTTTAATTGAGTACCTCTTACGATTGAGTCATCAATTAAAACAAGTTTTTTATCTTTAATAAGTTCAGGTATCGCAATCAATTTCATTCTTGCGATTAAATTTCTTTGAGCTTGACTTGATGGTGTAAATGATCTAGGCCATGTTGGAGTATATTTAATAAATGGTCTAATGTAAGGAATATGAGCAGTATTTGAATAACCTATTGCATGTGGTACACCAGAATCTGGTACCCCCGCAACTCCATCTGCATCTATTTCATCACGCATTCTTAATAGTTCTCCACATTTGTATCTCATTACTTCAACATTACGTCCTTCATAAGTTGCAGTAGGATATCCGTAATATGACCATAAGAATGAACACATTTTCATACATTCATTAGGTTTGCTTTCTACTACTAATTCTTTATTTGTAATTGATACGATTTCACCTGGTCCTAAGTCTTTTACATATGTAAAGCCAAGATTTTGATATGCACTACTTTCAAAAGTAACACAGTATCCTGATTTTGACTTCCCTACAATAACTGGAGTTCTTCCATATTTATCTCGTGAGGCATAAATACGATCAGGAAATAATAGTAAAATACTCATTGATCCTTTTATTTTTTCTTGTGCGTATTTTAATCCTTCTACGATTGTAGGTTTTTGATTTATTAGTGCTGCTACCATTTCAGTAGGATTAATTAATCCTTTATTCATTTCAATGAATTGCACTCTACCGTTTTTAAAACATTCTTCACGCAATTCATCTAAGTTATTAATTTTTCCTACTGTAGTAATAGCATAAGATCCTAAAATAGAATTAATTAATAATGGTTGAGCTTCATTATCAGATATACATCCAATACCAATATTACCCTTTAAATTATCTAAGTCTGCATCAAATTTTGTTCTAAAAGGAGCGTTTTGAATATTATGAATTACTCTTTGAAATCCTTCTTCACCATATAACGCCATTCCACCACGTCTAGTACCTAGATGTGAGTGATAGTCTACACCAAAAAATAGTTTCATTACACAGTCTGATTTAGATGCTATACCGAAAAAACCACCCATTTTATTTCACCTCATATTTTATTTTTTGAAATAATTTACACCAGATTCAAATAATTTTTGATCCATCTCTCCATAGATGTTTACAAATCTATTTTCACCTTGACGTTCACTGTGTCCCATCTTACCAAGAACTCTACCATCAAGTGAAACAATACCTTCAATAGCCATCATTGATCCATTTGGATTATATGGAGATTCCATTGTAGGATTATTATTTTCATCTACGTATTGTGTAAATACTTGACCATTTTTAAACAATTCTTCTAATACTTCTTTTGGCGCTACAAAGCGACCTTCACCATGACTTACAGGGATAGTATGGATATCACCAACTTCAACACCTGATAACCAAGGTGATTTTACTGATGCAATTCTAGTGTTTACCATTTGAGACACGTGACGGCCTATTGTATTAAATGTTAAAGTGGCATCATCTTTAGACATTTCAGATATTTTTCCATATGGAAGTAACCCTAGCTTAATTAAAGCTTGGAATCCATTACAAATACCAATCATTAAACCATCTCTATTTTCTAGTAAATCTGTAATCGCTTCTTTTATTGATTCATTACGTAAGAATGTTGCAATAAACTTACCTGATCCTTCTGGTTCATCACCAGCACTAAATCCACCAGGAAGCATCATAATTTGAGCTTTCTTAATTGCAGCTACTAAATCATTAATTGAATCTTTAATATCTTGTTCAGTTTTATTTCTAATAACTACAAGTTCAACTTTAGCTCCTGCTTTTTCAAAGGCACGTTTTGAATCATATTCACAGTTAGTTCCAGGGAATACTGGAATAACTACATTAACTTCTGTATATGTTTGTTTTGCTTTTAAAGTTGTTCTATCAAAGCAGTTTCCAACAACTAATTCATTTGTTGGAGCAATTTCAGTTTGAGGGTAAACTGAATTTAAAACATTTTTATATATATCATAAGCTTCATCTAATTCTACACATAAGTCGTTATAAATAACTTTGGAATCATTTATAGTTTCCCCAATCACTCTTACAGTCAAATCAGATAAATCAACATCACTTTCTACTTCTAAAATAATGTTACCATAGTCTTTTTGGATTAATGAATCAAGTGGTAATTGATGATTTAGCTTAACACCAATTTCATTACCAAATGCCATTTTATAAACTGCTTCTATAACACCACCATCTTTGATAGTGTATGCACTAAAGACTTTCTTTTCTTTGATTAATGCTGATACTTTATCATAAGTAGATTTTAATGAATCAAAATTAAATAAGTTATATTTATCTTTTTCTAACATTACTTCTACTAATAAGTGATTTGCTTCTTTTAATTCTGGAGTAACAATATCTTTTACATCAGCTGCAGTTATTGCAAATGATACAAGTGTTGGTGGAACATCTAAATCTTCAAATGAACCACTCATTGAATCTTTACCACCAATTGATGGTAAATTTAATTCTTTTTGTACTTTATATGCGCCAAGTAATGCTGCAAATGGTTTACCCCATTTAGTTGGATTATTAAGTAATTTTTCAAAGTATTCTTGGAATGAGAATCTTATCTTATGATAATCTCCACCCATTGCTACAATTTTAGCAACACTTTCAACTACCGCATAAATAGCACCATGATATGGTGACCATTTAGATATATCAGGATTAAATCCATAGCTCATTATCGAACAAGTTGTAGTTTCTTTTCCAAGTACAGGAATAAGTGCTGCCATACCTAAAGTTTCTGTTCTTAATGTTTTACCACCATATGGAGAAAGTACAGTACCATTTCCAATTGATGAGTCGAACATTTCTACAAGGCCTTTTTGACTACATACAGAAAGACGAGATAATACTTCACTTGAAGTTTCAACAAAATTAGAACATGCTTTTACATCAAATGGAGTTTCATCAAAATTAGGTAATTCTACTTTTACTTCTTGATAACGTGAAGCACCATTTTTATCTAAGAAACTTCTATTTATATCAACAATAGTTTGTCCAAGATATTTCATCACAAGGCGGTTATCTGAAGTAATTGTTGCAATTTTAACAACTTCTAGGTTTTCTTTGAAGCATTCATTTTTAATAAATTCTTCATCATTTGCATCAATTACAATAGCCATTCTTTCTTGTGACTCACTAATTGCAAGTTCTGTACCATTTAAACCTTCATATTTTTTTAGTACTGCATCTAGATTAATTTCAAGCCCTGGTGCAAGTTCACCAACCGCTACACATACACCACCAGCACCAAAGTCATTACAACGAATAATTTTTTCTGATACTTCTTTATTTCTAAATAAACGTTGAATTTTTCTTTCTTCAATTGGATTACCTTTTTGTACTTCAGCACCAGCAGTTGTAGTAGTTTTTAGTTCGTGTGATTTTGATGATCCTGTTGCACCACCAATACCATCACGGCCAGTTCTACCACCAATTAATAAAACGATATGACCTGGAAGTGGTTCTAAACGTTTTACTTGTTCTTTTGGAGCAGCAGCAACTACAGCACCAATTTCCATTCTTTTAGCAACATACCCAGGATGATATACTTCATGTACATAACCTGTTGTAAGACCAATTTGGTTACCATAACTAGAAAATCCATGGGCAGCTTCTTTACAAATCTTTCTTTGTGGAAGTTTACCTTTTAATGTATTTTCTAAAGACTCTCTTGGATCACCTGCACCAGTAATTCTCATTGATTGATACACATATGCACGACCAGATAGTGGGTCACGAATAGCACCACCTAAACATGTTGCAGCTCCACCAAATGGTTCAATTTCAGTTGGATGGTTATGTGTTTCATTTTTAAACATTAATAGCCAGTTTTCTTTACCATTTGTAGTATTAATTTCAATTTCAATAGAACATGCATTAATTTCTTCACTTACTTCTAAATCATCTAAGAAACCTAGTTTTCTTAATTCCTTCATTGAAATAGTTGCAAGATCCATAAGTGTCATAGGACGTTTTGTTTCTATTCCATATACCGCATGACGTGATGAAATATACTTTTCAATATCACTTCTTAATACTTCTTTAAACTCACCTTCAGCAACACTTAAATCAGTAATGATTGTTGAGAATGTTGTATGACGACAGTGATCTGACCAATAAGTATCAAGTACTTTAAGTTCTGTTTCAGTAGGATTACGATGTTCCTCATCTTTAAAGTAATCTTGTGTTACTTTTAAGTCATCATAATTCATTGCCATAGAGTTTTCTTTTAAGTAGTTAATTAGTTCTTCTTTTGTAAAATCGATAAATCCATCAATTACTGGAACTTTATTAATTACAACACTATCACTTTCAAGAGTATCTACTTTTTCTAATGATGCCTCACGTTGGTCTACTGGATTAATTAAGTATTTTTTAATATTTTCAACATCAGTGTTTGTAACACTACCTTCTAAAACATAAATTTTAGCACACTTAACTATAACACTTTTTTCACCAGTTAATAGTTGAAAACATTGTTCACATGCATCTGCACGTTGATCGTATTGACCAGGTAGATATTCAATACCAAAGATAGGATAGTTATTTGGATTAACTAATTCTTCTGAAATAATATCATCTACCATTGGTTCGCTTAAAATAATTGAAATACCTTGGTCTAATGTTTCTTTATTTACTCCTTGTACATCATAACGATTAATTACTTTAACAGATTCAAGGTTTTTGATTTTAAGTTGATTTTGTAAATTATGTAAAAGTTCTAATGCTTCAACCGCAAATTCTTTTCTTTTTTCTACATATATACGATGTACTTTTGACATGAGTCCTCCTATCTTAAGCCGATATCTTTTCGGCAATATTTACCATCGAAATTAATTTTTTCGATTTCTGTATAAATTTTATTTCTTACTTCTTCTAATGATTTACCTGTTGTACAAATATTTAGTACTCTACCACCATTAGTTAAAAGTTTATCATTTTCAAATTTTGTTCCTGCATGAAATACTAAAACATCATTATCTACATTATCTAATCCTGTAATTTCTAATCCTTTAGGATAACTACCAGGATAACCTTTACTTGCAAGAACAACGCATCCTGCTACTAAATCATTCCATAAAACATTAATATCTTTTAAAGTTTTTGTAGCTGTTGCGTGCATTATATCAAATAAATCACTTTCAAGTCTTAGCATAATTACTTGTGTTTCAGGATCACCAAAACGAACATTAAATTCTAAAACTTTAGCATGATTATTTTCAATCATTAGGCCAATAAAGATAACACCTCTAAAATCAAGATTATCTTCTTTTAAGCCTTTCATAAATGGATCTAGGATTTCTTCTTTAAGTACTTCATCCATATTACTTGGCATAAATGGGTTAGGGCTGATTGTTCCCATTCCTCCAGTATTAGGTCCAGTATTACCATCAAAAATTTGTTTATGATCTTTAGCAGTAACCATTGGAATAATTGTTTCAGAATCTGTGAAACAAAGAAGCGAACATTCAAAGCCAGTTAAAAATTCTTCAAGTACAACTGTTTTACCAGCACCAGATAGTGCTCCATCTACTAAGAATTCTTTTAATGTTTTAATAGCTTCATCTTCAGTTTCACAAATTACAACACCTTTACCAGCAGCAAGTCCATCGGCTTTTACAACTACTGGATAATTAAAGTTTTCAAGTTCTTTTACCGCATCTTCATAGTTATCTACATTAGCATAAGCAGCAGTAGGAATGTTATGACGCTTCATAAAATCTTTAGAGAAAGCTTTAGATCCTTCTAAAGTGGCAGAAGCCTTACATGGTCCAAATACTTTATGACCATTTTCTTCTAATAAATCAGCAAGTCCCATACATAGTGGTACTTCAGGTCCAACTACTGTTAAATCAATATTATAATCATTTACAAATTTTAATATATATTCTAAATCTTCAACACTGCCACTATGGCAAGTGCCTAACTTACTTATTCCAGGATTACCAGGAATAGCATGAATTTCTGTTACTTTACTACTTTTTGATAATTGATACGCGATTGCGTGTTCTCTCCCGCCACTACCAATAATTAGTACTTTCATATATATATCTCCTTAGTGTCTGAAATGACGATATCCACTAAATACCATAGGAATGCCAAGTTCATTACATAAATCAATTGAGTCTTGGTCTTTAATACTTCCACCAGGTTGAACAATTGCGGCAACGCCTGCATTAGCAGCTACTTGTACACAGTCATTAAATGGGAAGAATGCATCACTTGCAAGAACTGATCCTTTAAAGTCTTTATCTGGATTGTTATGAATTGCATTTTCTAAAGCCCATACACGTGAAGTTTGACCTCCACCAATTGCAAGTGTAACACCATTTTTAACAATACAAATTGCATTTGATTTTACATATTTAACCACTCTCATACCAAATTCCATATCAGAAATTTGTTCAGGAGTTGGAGCATTATTAGTAACTACTTTCATTTCATCAATCATCTTAGTATTGATTTGTTGAACAAGTACTTTACCTTCTAGATATTTAATATCATATTTAGCTTCACGAGCATCAAGATTAGCAAGTTTTAATACACGTAAATTCTTTTTCTTCTTAAGTACAGCAAGTGCATCTTCATCAAAGTCAGGTGCAGCAACAATTTCTAAGAAAATCTTAGTCATTTCAAGAGCAGTTTCTTTATCTACTTTATAATTAGTTGCAACAATTCCACCAAAAATTGATTGTGGGTCAGCTTCATATGCCTTCATATATGATTCATAACCTGTAGCACCTACCGCAACACCACATGGTGTTGAGTGTTTAATTGCAGCAGTAACTGTTACATCAGCAAATTCTCTAACTAAAGCAACAGCACCATATAAGTCATTTAAGTTATTGAAAGAAATTTCTTTACCATTTAATTGTTCATAGTCAAGAAGTGATTTTTCAATAAATGAATCTTGGTAAGTATTTGCAAGTTGTTGAGAATTTTCACCATAACGTAAGTGTTCTACTTTCTTTAGTGAAATATTAAGTGTATCAGGGAATTCGTCTCCTACTACACCTGCAAAGTATCTTGAAATAATTGAATCATAAGCAGCAGTAGCACTAAATGCTTTATACGCAAGATTTAATCTAAAGTTATAATCATCAGTACCATTTTCAATAGCTTCTAATACACTGTTATAATCACTTGGATTAGTAACAATTAAAACATCTTTGAAGTTTTTAGCAGCACTTCTAATCATTGAAGGACCACCAATGTCGATATTTTCAATCATTTCAGCCATTGGTTTACCAGCACGTAATGCTTTTTCAAATTCATATAAATTAACACATACTAAATCAATTGGGTGAATTCCATATTCTTCAATTGTTTTTACATGACTTTCTAAATCTCTTCTATAAAGAAGACCACCATGAACCATTGGATGAAGAGTCTTAACTCTACCATCTAACATTTCTGGAAATTTTGTTACTTCATCAATTGCAATAGCGTTAACACCATTTGATGTAAGTTTATTTAAAGTACCACCTGTTGATACAATTTCAAAACCAAGGTTTTCTAGTCCTTTACAAAATTCAACGATACCTTCTTTATTAGTAACGCTTACTAATGCTCTTTTCATATTATTTCTACCCTTTCATTTTCTACTTTTAATTTATTATCGCAGTATAATGCAACTGCTTCTTTTAATATTTTATGTTCAATATTTAATAAAATCTTTTCTTGAATTTCTTCAGGTGATTTACAATCAGAAATATCAATACTTCTTTGTAAGATAATTGGTCCACCATCTACAACAGCTGATACAAAATGAACTGTTGCTCCTGAAACTTTACATCCACGTTTAAAACATGCTTCATGAACATGAATTCCGTAATATCCTTCACCACAAAATGAAGGAATTAATGATGGATGAATATTTATAATTTTATTTTCAAATTTACTAATTAATTTTTCTGATACAATTGCTAAGTATCCTGCTAGAACGATTAAATCAATTTGTTCTTCTTCAAGTCTTTTTAAAATTAATTCCTCGTCTTTAATCCATTCAGCTTTAATGCCTGCAAGACGAGCTCTTTCTAAGCCATAGGCTTTTTTACGATTAGATACTACTAACTTAATTTGACCATTTATTTCATTATTAGAACATGCATCAAGTAAAGCTTGTAAGTTAGTACCACTACCTGAAACAAATACTGCAATATTTACCATTTTAAATCCACTTCACCAGAGTTAGTTACTTTACCAATAACATATGCTGGTTCATTAATTTCTTTTAATAAATTCATTACACTTTCTACATCTTTTTCTTCAACTGCAAGCATGAAACCAATACCCATATTAAATACATTATACATTTCTTTAGTAGGGATGTTACCAGTTTCTTGAATAAGATCAAAGATTTTAGGTCTAGGGAACGAATTAATATCAATTTCTACACCTTGACCTTCTTTTAACATACGAGGTACATTTTCAAAGAAACCACCACCAGTAATATGACACATACCATTAATATTAGCACCACTATTTAATAAGTGTTTAATAGTTTTTACATATATTTTAGTAGGAGTAAGAAGTTCTTCACCAAGAGTTTTATTAAATTCAGGATAGAATTGATGAACATCAAGTTTTGCATCTTTTAATAATACTTTACGAACAAGTGAATAACCATTAGAGTGACATCCAGTTGAAGGTAATCCAATTAACACATTACCAACACTAATCTTTTGTCCATCTAATAGTTTAGATTTTTCAACAGCACCAACACAGAAACCTGCAATATCATAATGATTAACATCATACATATCAGGCATCTCTGCTGTTTCACCACCGATTAATGCACATTCACTAAGTACACATCCATCAGCAACACCTTTTACAAGTTGTTCAATTTTCTTAGGGAAATTCTTTCCAACTGCTAAATAGTCAAGGAAGAAAATTGGCATAGCACCTTGAACTAGTACATCATTAACACACATTGCAACAGCATCAATACCAATAGTATCATGCTTATCAACATCAAATGCAATCATAAGTTTAGTACCAACACCATCAGTACCAGATACTAATACTGGTTCTTTCATATTAAATAAACTTAAATCAAACATTCCACCAAATGCACCAATTGAATCTACTGCACCTAATACTTTAGTTCTTGCTACATGAGATTTAATAAGTCTTACTGACTCATAACCTGCTTCTAAATCTACACCTGCTTCACGATATTTATTACTCATTTTAAACTTTTCCTCCTTTAGTATTTATTTTTAATTTCTTCATTTTTTTCTAATGCTTCTTTAGTCATCTTTTCACGATGCTTTAGAAGTAATTGTTTAATATTTTCATGTTTATTACCAATAATTTGAAGTGCTAAATAAGCAGCATTCTTACTACCATTTATTGCAACTGTTGCAACTGGAATTCCAGGTGGCATTTGCGCAATTGATAAAAGAGCATCCATTCCATCTAAAACACTTCCACTAATTGGAACACCAATAACTGGTATAACAGTCCCTGCTGCAATAACTCCAGGAAGTGCTGCAGCCATCCCAGCAGCTGCAATAATAACTTCTGTATCATTATTATTTGTTTCATTTATGAACTCACATAATTCATGATGTGCACGATGTGCAGATAAACATCTTACATCAGTTTGTACTCCAAACTCTTTTAAAATTAAAATAGCGGGTTCAACTTTTGATAAATCACTAACTGAACCCATTACAATTGCTACTCTCATTTGTACCTCCAAATTTTATATATATAATTTATACGTCAAAAAAACGCAAAAAGGGCATACTTCTAACGTAGAAATATGCCCAGACGGTCGACACTTTATAAGTTATACTCCCATATGGTATACTCCAATTTCCGTCAGTTGTATAACTACGTATATTATACTATAAATATAAAATTATTGCAAGTTTTGTAAATCTAAATTTTTTTTGTGATACAATATTTTACGTAAATTTAAAAATTAAAGGGAGATTACAAAATGAAAAAACTTTACGAAGGTAAAACAAAAGACGTTTATGAACTAGAAAATGGCAATGTTCTTCTTAAATTTAAAGACGACTGTACTGGTAAAGATGGTGTATTTGACCCAGGTGAGAATACAGTTGGTTTAACAATTGAAGGTATCGGAAAAGAAAATCTTAAAGTATCAATTTACTACTTTGAATTATTAAAACAAGCAGGTGTTAAAACTCACTATGTAAATGCCAATATTGATGAAGCAACTATGGAAGTATTACCTGGTAAAGTATTTGGTCATGGACTTGAAGTAATTTGCAGACTTGTTGCAACAGGAAGCTTTATTAGAAGATATGGGGAATACATCAATGATGGAACACCTCTTGAAGGTGGATATGTTGAATGTACTTTCAAAAATGACGCAAAAGGTGATCCACTAGTAACTAAAGAAGGATTAGTTGCACTAGGAGTTATGAGTGGTGACTTATTTGAATCAATGAAAGAACAAACACTAAAAATTACAAATGTTATTGCAAGTGATTTAAAGAAAATTGGTTTAGATCTTTGGGATATCAAATTTGAATTTGGTTACAACAATGGTGAAGTAATTCTAATTGATGAAATTGCATCAGGTAACATGCGTGTTTACAAAGATGGTAAAATTGTAGATCCAATTAAACTTACTGAACTTATTTTAAATAGATAATTTTAAATAAATAAAAATGCTGTATTAAAATACAGCATTTTTTTAATTTTTTAAACTATTTAAAGGTGATGGTACTTGACCTCCGCGATCAATAAAGACATCAGGTTTAACTTTAGAAATACTCATAATTGGAGCGTAACCTAAAAGTCCTCCAAAGTTAAGTACATCAGTATCTTTTTTACCTATTGCAGGAATTACTCTTACAGCAGTAGTTTTAGAGTTAATCATACCAATAGCTGCTTCATCAGCAATTAAAGCTGATAATACTTTAGCAGAAGTATC
>JAEIGA010007577.1_pt1 | contig 16460 bp, 16 predicted proteins | sample 9270691 | NCBI WGS metagenome assembly JAEIGA01 (sample SAMN17057246, study PRJNA624740) | gut metagenome | biome: biome; isolation source: fecal sample | host: Bos grunniens | place: China: Xizang | collected 2019
CCTTTTATGTAAAGAAATGTAACAAACATTCTCAAAAAAAGGCAATTATTTTACATTTATATACTTTATATATATGTAAGAGTTATTTTGATAGTGAGAGCATAAAATGGCAACAGTATATTCAGCAATAGAAAGAAATAAGAAACCAGCAGGTGCTTTAGATATTCCTGAAGATTTTAAATTCTATTATTTGAATAAAAAAGATAGACAAATGAGATTCAATAATAGTTACGACCCTATTTATGTTGTTTTCGAAAAAATGGAAAATAGACCACTTAAAGCTCTTGCAAAAGATTTTGTTAAAGAATTAAAAGATGACACTATTAAATTTATTTCTAAAGTTTTAAAATAAAATATCATACTGATAAGCTATTTTAGCCAGATATGCTTGATTTATTAAATAAATCAATTAAAATTATTGTATGATTAGAAAGTTATTGTTAATAATAGCGCTCAGTTTAGCTCTGCCGACATTTGCGGATTATAATCCTTTATCAGATGATCCGATTGAGGATGTTGAAAAATTTTATCAAGAGCAAGCTAATGAAAATGATTCGCCTGAATTTGAGTATACGCCAACTGAGGCTTCAGAATCTATTTCAGCAGAGCCAACTAAGAATTATGCTGGCATATACCAAAGTCTTGAAGTCCCAAAACATTCTTATCTACACAATATTGACCCTGACCAGTATTATGACATGAAAGATGCAACTTGGGCTCCTTACCCGCTTTTGAGACTAAATTCATATATATATTTTAAAAACATCGCAATCGAGCCTGGCTATTATTTACTCACACCTCGAATTCATAAAGATAAATGGTATTTATTATTTAAGCAAAATGGTAATGTAAAACATATTATTCCTGTCTACGAGCGAGATATTGTGCCGGAAATGTTTTATGAAAAACATTTGCCAAAACCTAAATTAACAAAAGCGCAAAAAATTCATATGAATACTTTAAGCTTTATTGGAAAATTTAAAAACTCTAAAAGAAAAGATCCTATTCAAAGTTTTATGGAAATTACAGATTTAGAAAATCATTTCGTCTCAATCGTAATATACTACGGAAACCACAAGTATTCTACAATATTCAGAACAATTAAACTTTAATTATACTCTCTCTGTTTGTTTTTTAGAAGAAACTGAATATCTTGATTTAAAGTTTTCATAATTGCTTACAAATACCATATCATCATCTTTGTTTCTATGATTGTATTCGTGTTTATCAATTGTGCTATCTTGAAGCTGAATAACGCTTGTTGCAATATTTCCACAATGAGCAGCAATTCTTCTTAAATCATTTAACAAATCTGAGAAAAGAAAACTTAATTCAGGAGTACATAAACCGTCTTTCAATCGCTGAATATGACGACTTTTTACCTGTCTTATAATGCGTTTGATAACAGCTTCTAAAGGTTCCACTTCTTGAGCCATTGCTACATTATCTGTTTTATAAGCCTCAAATGACATTTTAAAGATTTCTGAAACCGCTTGAACAATAACCTTCAACTCTTCTATAGCTAATGGAGATAACTTTTTCTCGCTGTTTTTTAATGTCTCCGCAATTTTTAGAATATAAGTAGCATGGTCACCCATTCTTTCATAGTCACCAATCGCTAGCATTAATTGCGATACTCTTGCATTATCTTCTTCTGTCATTTCCTTTGCAGAAAGCTTTATCATAAACGAATTTAGCTTATCCTCATACATATCAATTTTAGTTTCATTTGCTGTAATTTGCTCAGCTTTCTTTTTATGATAACTTTTCAACATTTTTGTAGAATTAACAAAATTGAATTCTACCATTTCTGCCATTTTTACAGATTGTCTATAACATTCAGCTATCGCAAAAGACGGAGCAAGAAGTAATCTATCATCAAGAATAACCGTTTCACCTTTTACTTTTCTATCAGGAACCACGATTACTGCTATTTTTTCTAGCAATTTCACAAATGGGAACAATAAAATTGTTGCAGCTATATTAAATATTGAATGTACTACAGCGATTCCAAACGGAGAAATATTAGCTCCATGTAATGCAAATTTTGTAATTGAATAAACTGTCATATAGGCAGATAGTAATATTGCTGTTCCTATTACATTAAATACAACATGAACAGCAGCAACTCTTTTTGCTGCAGTACTTACGCCACTTAGACAAGATAAGACCGCAGAGATACAAGTCCCAATATTTTGTCCCATAATAATCGGAACCGCCATACCATAAGTTATGCCACCAACCATTGATAAAGCTTGCAATATCCCGATTGAAGCAGCAGAGCTTTGAATAATAGCAGTTACAATAGCCCCAATAAATACACCGAATATTGGATTATGGAACATTGTCAAAACTTGTTGAAACTCTGGCATGCCAGCTAATGGAGACATAGAATCACTCATAACCTCCATGCCGAACATTAATATTGCAAAGCCTATAAGAACAGAGCCAACATTTTTACGTTTATTACTCTTTGCGACCATTATTAGAATCACGCCAATTAAAGCCATAATCGGAGAAAAAGATTCAGGCTTCAATAAACGAACAAAAAAGTTAGTGCTTTGTATGCCTGATAAACTTAAAATCCAAGCCGTAATTGTTGTCCCAATATTAGAGCCCATTATTACACCAATGGCTTGAGAGAGTTTCATAATACCAGAATTAACTAATCCTACAAGCATTACGGTTACCGCTGAAGATGATTGTACTGCGGCTGTAACGCCCGCTCCAAAAATCAATGCCTTAATTGGATTTGCAGTCATTTGACGTAAAATACGTTCTAATTTTCCGCCAGCAATCTTCTCTAATCCAGATGACATAACGGTTATACCATATAAGAAAAACGCTAGCCCCCCAGATAATGTAAATATTGAAAATATATCCATTTATTCCTATCCTTTCCTAAATGCCTTTTAGGCATATACAACAGTGTAACATAAGCAAAAAAAGAATAAGCTACATGGATATAATTTATTTAGAAATATTTACAAATTTGAAAAATTTCAGCACTTTTGTTACAATTCTTAATAAAACGGAGCGAAAAAGGCAATTTTTATAGATATAAATACTTTATATATACATAAGATATATTTATAAGAGGCATTTATGACAGAAGAAAAGAAGAATGGTCTTACTGTTATTACTAATAACAGCAAGGCACAATCAAAACCTATAGTGCAGGAAACTAATTCGGAGTTTCACACTAATCCTTTCTATGAAAAGCTATTGAATTTTAGGAATTTGCAAGAGCAGCAAAAGAAAAAGTTTTCAGTCGACGATTTATTTAAGCTGTGCTAAAATAAGCTCAGTTAATTAAATCAGAGGTTTTATGTATCAAATAAAATCCCGCATATATTTAGATTTTGACAAAACTCAAAAAAGCGGAATATGCAATTATATTAGAGCGTTAGTGAAACAAAATTTAGAGTTATCATCTTCTAAGATTTTAGATAAATTTATAGAAGATGAAAAGTATTATCTAGAGCTTAACTCTTCACGTTTTCCTTTTTTATCAGAAATAATAGATTCTAAAAGTTTTATAAATGATACAAAGTCTTATATAGAGGAATGTATTAAGTATTATAAATATAAAGAATCTCAAAAGCCTTTTATTGAAAAACAAAAAGAATTTGAAAAGAAAAAAAGGAAATTTTTACAAGAAGTTAAGATGTCAAAAGATAAGCCTACAAAAAAACAGGTTTACTATTATAATAAATTATGTAAAAAATATAATTTAGAAGCAAAAAATACAGAAGAGCTTTCAAAATTAGACATAAAAAATGAAATAGAAAGAATTTTAAATGAGAATTCAAGACTTAACTCAATTGATGATTAATGCTGGAATTGAACCAAATGAAGCAAAAAAAGAAATAAAAATGCTATTAGAGCATTTTTGTAATTTTAATGAAAAAGATTTCATCTTGGGAAAAAACTTATACGATAACGAAATTGAACTAATCCAAGAAAAGATCCAAGAACGTATCGAAACAAGAAAGCCCATTCAGCATATTATTGGTGAAGCTTGGTTTATGGGCGAATATTTCAAAGTAACTCCAGATGTCTTAATCCCTAGAGATGAAACAGAGCTTCTTGTTAAGAAAGCAATTGAATTAATAAATAAAAATTCGTTTTCCGATATTTTAGATATAGGAACTGGCTCAGGTTGTATTGCTTGTACGATTGCTAAAACGACGAACGCAACTGTACTAGGCGTGGATATTTCATCAGACGCCTTAAGAATAGCTCTTGATAACGTAACTAAGCTTCAAATAAACAATAGAGCAATTTTTAGAAAATCAAACCTTTTTGAAAAAATCCGTGACGGCGAAAGCTTTGATATTATAATTTCAAACCCACCATATATTCCTTATGGTACAGAACTTTCGCCAGAAGTGCTTCATGAACCTGATATTGCTCTTTTTGCGCATAATAATGGTTTAGCTGTTTATGAAGCAATAATAAAAGAAGCGCCTAATTATCTTAATGAAGGCGGTTATTTAATGTTTGAACTAGGTATTGACCAATCTTTTGCAGTAAAAGAAATGATGAATAAATCTTTTGAAAACATCATTATTGAAAAAGATTTAGCCAATATAGATAGAATTATCTATGGAAGATTGAAATAATATCAAGATTTTTTCTTCAAGCCTTTATCTTTTAGACTTTGTTCAATCCTACGATACCATTTTAATTTTTGCTGGAACAAAGTTTTATAGCCTGTGAAATTTGCTTGGCTTATATCATACATTTGCTTATCACAAAGCGATTCCAATGTCCTTGAAAGATACTCTGTGTAATCTTTTCTATCAATTTTTCCAGCCTCAAGCTCGATAATTTCACCCATCTCTACCATAACTTCTGGTCTATTATCTCTTAAAAAGAAATAATTAACTGCAATTGGCATTAAGCCAACTTTTCCATATTTTTTTGCAGCTTTTTCAGCAATATACGCCAAACCAGAACGAAACTCGATAGGCCGAGCGTTAGGCGGATTAATTATACCTTGCGGAAATAAATACAAAATGCTTTTAGGATTTCCAACCTGCTCTATTGAATACTTGAGCGCTTCCATAGAAGCTTGAGGGGATTTTTTATTAACACTAAATGCCCCAGAACGTCTAAGAAGTGGAAAACGGTTTAATTCTTCAACCATTAAACGTATTTCTTTTTTACAAATTTTATTAGTTATATGATATCCAACAATTCCATCCCACCAATTTGAATGAGGCGCAAACATGATTACAGGCATGTTCGGATCTTTTTTGAAATAATTTTCCGCACCCTTGTACCGAAATGCATAAAATCTATCTTCTAGCATTCCATAGAAAAACAAATCTGCGACCTTTAGCCAGAACGGAGTTGTCGCTGCCGGACAAAATTTTTCATCAATATTTCTTAATTTTGTAGGCGGAACCCCCGAATATAATTCCTCTAGATTATTCATAAGAATATAATACAACTTCAATATGATATTGTTAACAATTCTGGTATTAAAATTTACAATCTTAACATTCTAATATTAAAATTTTTTGTTTATCATATTGTATAACCTTGTATTTATAGGAGTTTCTACTCCATATATCCTCCCCAATCGAATTATCTCACCAGAAAATATATCAATTTCTGTTTCGCGATTAGATAATACATCCTGGTACATTGAAGTTATTCCGTCATCAGCAACTAAACTAATCGAAGCCCAAATGTCTTGCTCATAATTTCCCCAAGGACCAACCTTGTGTAACTCTGCGATAGTCTTAATTTCATTTATAATATCTTTTGCTAATGGAATAAAATCTTCTCTATTTCTAAGATCTCCGACATTACATCTATAAATTGCGCTTAGTTCATTAAGAATAATATTAACCCCAAGTTTTACCCATTGAGAATAAATTATATTTTCCGAAAGCTCATAATCAATATCATTATCTCTGAAAAACTTTTCCAAAAGTGGGTTCGTTTCAATCACAATTTTACCGACTCCATTATGAACTACGTCCTGGTTATTTCTGATTGCGCTATGTCCGATATAATAAGCCTTTGGGACTGATATATTTGGATATGTATTTTTAATTATTTCTTCACTAGAAATCCCGTTTAATAACGATATGACAATCGTATCTTTATGAATGAAATTTTTAATATAGCCAATAGCTGAATCAAGCCCATAGAACTTTGTTGCTATAATTATTAAATCTGCACTAAAACAAGAATCTGGTGTGAGATAACTTAGCTCAAGAGATTTACCATTTAGCGATGGTGGATTTTCTTTATATTTTGCAACTCTTTCCTTATCAGCTAGAATTTTAAGATTGCAAATTTTGCTTAACCTATTAGCGTAAACCACGCCTAGTGAGCCTAAACCACAAATTATTACATTTCTTATTTCCATAATGGAATTTTAGCATATACTATAAATTTTTTGAATCTTGAATCCCCACTTGCTTTATAAGAGAAAATAGGAATTTTAATATTATATTTTGCAAAACATCGCTAAACAAGGCTGGGTTAGGGTACTGAGCGGGATTTGAGCATAAAAAAAATTATGCAACACAATTGGTATTGTGTTGCATAGGGGTAAATGTATTGAAAGCAGATTTGAGAGCTTATTTTAGGTTGAAATTTTAAGCTGGTTTTTGAAAAACAGAAAATACAAAATTCCTCTCTCCTATGGGAGAGAAAAGGATTTCTTAATGAGTCAAGGACGAATTTAGAAATCCAAGAGAGGGCTTTTTAATTCAACCCTCACCTGCAACTGTAATTCGCTCCGCTCATATATTTGCGTCCTCTCCCGAAGGAGAGGGGAATTGTGTAATTGTAACGATTTTTTAACAGAAAATCCTCGTAAAAAGCAATTTTTTTGAGCAAAAAAACTTTATTAATATATGCAACACAATACCAATTGTGTTGCATATATTTTTTGCGCTCAAATCCCGCATCTACGCTTCAATTACCCAACTCTTCAACAAAACAGACATTAATAGATTTCATATCAGGCATTGAATTATACGAAGACACAAAAAAGGGTAACAAACTCTGTAATTAAAAAAGAATAAAGCAGCTCATAAGCCGTGTTCTGTTTTTTCGCAAATGCTACTTGATAATCATCTATCTAGTATTAGGATTGCTCCTAATCTCAAGCGATTTTTCCAAGCTCGGCGGACACCTCAAGCGCTTGATTCAATCTTGCATTCGGTCGGGGGTTGCCTAGCCGATACCTTCCGATATCGCTGGTAAGCTTTTACCTCACCGTTGCACCCGTTCCTCAAAAGAGGTGGTATATTTTCTGTGGTCCTATCCACCAGCTCACGCTGTCCGGAGTTTCTCCGGCGACCTGTCCTTGAATGCACGGACTTTCCTCACTTTTTAAAGGTCAACATGTTCAAAGATAAATCTCCAAACTTATGCCTACCTTTTTAAAGCGCGATTATCCGACTGCTTTATTCTTGTAATTATTATAACATAATTTTATCAATATCAAATGAAGTCTTTAATCTTAGAGCGTAAATATTAGCCTTACCTAAAAGAGCTAGCTTCACAGCATCTTTTTCTGTAGTAATGATATTTCCTTCAATATTATCAATATCAGACAAAACATATTGATGATGATCGTCAAAAGTAACTTTTTCTTTTATTTTATAATCATTTTCTAAAAAAGCATAAAACTGTTCAGGCTGGCCTATTGCAGAGAGCGCAGTAATTTCAGAACCTTTTTCAAGGTGTTCGCCTGAAATTATGTTATAAACATAATCAGGTTCAACCTTTGCTAAAATTGAATTTACTCCTTTTTTTTCAAATATACGAGCCAATTTTTCTGCCCTTGAATGCTCAATATTTTTACTAATAATTATAAACTTATTAACTCTTTTAAAATCAGGTTTTTCCCTTAATGGCCCCGCTGGAAGTAAATTTTCATTTCCAAAAAGTTTTTCTGAGTCCGCAAGAACTATATCTAAATCACGATGAAGCTTTCTATGCTGAAATCCATCATCAAGAATAATTTTAGTAACGCCTAATTCTTTGATTGCATACTGACAAGCTTTATATCTATTGGAGCAAGTAAGCACAGCGCACATATTAAGATTAACAGCCAGCCAATATGGCTCATCACCCGCTTGATCTGCTTTATAGTAAAGATTAATCCCATCTGAAATAAGATTAACCTTCTTGTTATTTAATTTTCCCCCATAGCCACGTGATACGATTGCAACGCGTTCACCCTTGTCAACAAAATAACGCGCCAATTCAGCAACAACTGGAGTTTTCCCAACACCGCCAGTTGTAAAATTTCCAACCGAGATAACAAACGCATCAACTTTTTTAGGTTTAATTATAGCTTTATCGTATAAAAAGTTTTTTGCTTCACTTGCTATTCCATAAAATATTGAAATAAACTTCAACATTTTAAATAATAAACCTTTTGCACATTTATCATAATGTAGCTTAGTAATATCTGTTTTAAGATTCACCTTGTCCCTACCCCTCGACCATAGCTTTGAATTTTTCAAAATCTTCCATCGTATCGATTCCGACAGGAATATTTTCAACTATTCCAACTTTAATTTTCATACCATTTTGAAGAGCTCTTAACTGTTCTAAGCTTTCAGCCATTTCATAAGGAGCTTGAGGGAGTTCTGTCATCTTGAACAAAGCTTCTCGCTTAAATCCATAAATACCTAAATGCCCATAGAATTTAGATTTACCCTCATTACGTTCAAAAGGAATTTTTGAACGTGAAAAATACATTGCATAATTATTCACATCAAATACGCATTTTACCAAATTTGGATTTTCAGCCTCTTTTACATCTTTAATTTCTCTTACAAGAGTTGAAATATCCGCTTTTTCGTCAAAAAGTACACCATTTATTACAAGCTCAATATTAGCTTGTTCAATCAAAGGCTCATCACCTTGAAGGTTTATAATATAACCAATTTCAGGATGACGCTTTGCAACTTCTGCAATTCTATCACTACCAGATTTATGCTCAGCTGAAGTCATTTCAACTTCTGCGCCAAATTCTTTACAAGCATTAAAAATCCTATCGTCATCTGTTGCAATAATCACTCTATCGACATGAGGCACAGTTTTTGCTTTTTCCCACACCCACTGAATTATAGGCTTATTACATGCCTTCAATAAAGGTTTTCCTTCTAATCTTGATGAGCCATATCGAGCTGGTATAATTATTGCTGTTTGCATTTTTCAACCTTCGGGCGGGACACATTCCCCCTATTTACTAACCTATACTAATATTCCAAGTGTCCCATTGGAACAGATTTCCAGCTTGTATAAGCTGGTGGATATTTATTTTGTAGCATTTATAAATACAGCGTTTGTTTTAAGACTTATTTCTCTTCCTGTGAGGTAGTTTTGAACATCTTGCATGTATTTATTAACAGTTTCTTCGTCAAAATGCTTTAAAAACCTTTCCTTAGTAGAAGGCTGTCCAGGAGAAGGTGGATTATTAAACCATTCCGGCACCATTCCAGCTTGAACAACATATTTTGACGCAACTTCTTGAACCTTCACATCAGAAACACTAAATCCTGCTATCTCAAGATTCATTTTTAGCGTATCTTGATCAAAATTGCAAAGTGAATCAAGCGGATTTTCCATAATTTCATTTTCTACACGCTTGAAATCTTCATATTTATCAATAAACATCGGATCTAATATTTCCCAATATCTTGTATTTGAACGAATTACAGGCTCAAACGCACAAAATTTACCACCAGGTTTAAGTATTCTATATATTTCACTTATAGCAGGTTGCTTATTGACTATATGAACCAAAACTGAACGCATCAAAGATTTATGAACAGAACTCTCTGGAAGTGCAATATGCTCACAAGGCGAAAGAAGCATTTCATAACCTTGAGTAACACCAGCTTCATCAAGAATCCTCTTGCAATCATCAAGACAATCTTGGAATTTATCGGAAAATATAACTTTCCCCTTACAATCTTGTAATTCAAGCGCTTTAAAAGCAAGTAATCCTGTTCCGCAACCGATATCAATAACAGTTTCATGTGGAAGAATTTCCGCATAAACTAAAATAACATCTCTTACAGCTTCTAGCCAGCGTGTTGTTTGCTCGATCATTTCAGGAGTTTGCCCAGCAAAACGATTCTGTTTCAACCATTGTGTCCAATTTTTACAAATCTCGCTCATACTCTACCCTTTATTGTTATTTGGAATGATTTTATTATACTATAATTTTATTTTACGTAGAAGTCCCCTATTGAAAGAGGATTTTGTAAATCATCAATCGAAAATACTTGCATAACATAACGTCCTTTTTCATGAAGAACAAAATAATCCGAATGGTAATATCTTTCATCCTTCATCAGCCGAAAATCTTTTGTTCGTCGAACTTCATTACCGCCCCAAGGAGCTTTATCAGTCATCTTAAAAATCTGTACTCGTATATAATCATTATCCATTTTTTTAGGTGCAATGAATAAATAATAAATTTTTTGACCAACTGGAAAAACTTTTGAATTATGCAAGACTGTTTCTTTTGTAATTAATTGAGTATTAAAAAGGATAATCCCCCTTTCATACTTGCATGCACTCAAGAAAAAAACAAAAAATAGAGCTATGACAAACAATTTTTTCATTGTTCTTTATATTCCAACTGTTTAATCTTTTCCTCAGCCATCATTATCATTTTTCTATCGTTTTCAATTCCTGTATATAAATGATAATACTCAATTGCTTTTTCTGGCATATCTTTTAACTCGTAAGACATACCTAATGAATAGTACGCATAAGGATATTCAGGCGATAGCTCTATAACTTTTTCAAAACATCTTATAGCTTCATCATAATCCTTTTGATTAGCATAAACTAAACCTTTATTAAAATATGCATCAGAGCAATCTTTATCTAATAATAAAATTTTGTCATAGAAACTTAATGCCTTTGAATGATTTCCTTGTAGCTTATGGATATTCGCAATCTTCATCATTGTAATTTTATCTGAAGGGTTGAAAACAACCGCTTTTGTATATAAATCTAAAGCCTCGTCATACCTTTGCTTTCTATAAGCACTGTCTGCTTTTGATACTAAATCATCAAAATTTAATAATTCGGGCTGTTCTTCTACCTTCTCAGTCTTAAGTTCAGACTCCGTTGCAACCTCAATCGGCTCATCAACATCAGGCTCTGCACTTTCCATAACATTAGCATCTTCTAGCTTATGTTCAGCTCTATAACTATTCAATTCAGTTGCATATTCGACATTGCCAGGCGCTAACATCGCAGCCTTTTCATAGCTAGCAAGTGCTATATCAACGCAACCCATTTTCGCATTAGCTCTTGCATATCCAAAATGTGCAGAAGCCTCTCTGCTATTTAACGAAATTGCATCTTCGAAATACAAAATAGCCTGTCCATAATCCTTTTTATCGTATAAATTGTAACCATAAGCAATAGAAGCCGCTGTAAGATTTTGCTCAATACGTTCATTAGGTTGCTTGGTTAGCAATTCTTTATAAAGCTCGATTGCAGCAACATAATCACCCATTGCATGAAGTGTAAGTGCTTTATTTGCCATTAATTCAACATTTTCTGGCTCAGATTTTAATGCAAAGTTATAAAATTTTAACGCATTAATGTAATCTTTATTTGAATGATAGCAATAAGCTAACTCTTTTTTAGTCTCTAAATTTGACGAATTTTTTGAATAAGACTTCTCTAAACTTGCTATTGCTTGATTAATATTACCTATTTTTTTATACACAAGCCCCAGATTCTTATAAGCATTTGCGTCATCAGGGTTTGCTAAAATATACTGATTGTATAATTCTATCGCTTCGTTATTTCTATCCATATTGCCAAGCAAGTTAGCATAATCAAACTTTAGCGAAGTCAGATTTGGATTAATTATAAAAGTTTGTTTGAAATATTTTAAGGCTTTATTATTTTCACCTATATTTTGATACGCTAAAGCAAGCCTTGCATTTATAGATTCACTATCTTCATCCCCATTTAAAGCTTTTTCAAGCATTTCAATCGCAGCTTGATATTGCTTGGTTTCAAATAATGCCATGCCATATTTTTCATATTCAGTAAAAGCAGAAGGATATTTTTTATAAATATTAGAATATATCTCAGTAGCCTTATCTGGCTGGTTAGAAAGCATATACACATTCGCCAAATTTTCACCTGCTTCCATATGATCCGGATATGCGCTTAAAAATATATTGTAGTTATCAATAGCATTTTTATAATTTTTCCTAAAATACTCTATATTAGCTAGATTTAAATAATTATATTTATATTCTGGATATATCGATTGCGCTTGCTTAAACGCATTATATCCGTTTTCATAATCACCAATGGTTTGTAAAATATTCCCCATACTTATGTAGATAAATGCGTCATTTGGTCTTAATTTTACAGCTTTTTTATATGCTGATAAAGATTCATTATAATTACCGATATCTGAATACAAACCTGCAATTTTTGTATACAACATAGCGTCATCTCCATTAATCTCTAACGCTTGTTGAATAATTCTTATTGCTGTATTGTAATCACTTTTATACTCATAAGCGCAAGCTTGTTGATAAAGCGCATGAGCTTCTTTTGTCATCCTAGCTTCAACAGGAGTTGACATTGCCGATAAAGTGCATAAAATTGCTAATGAAACATATAATTTTTTCTTATCCATATTAAGAGCCTCTCTGCAATATTTTAGCAAAAAAGAAACTTTTAGTACATCATATTAAAAAATATTACAAACAATTTATATATAGACCAGATGGTCAATATAAAATTTAACCCCTTGATTGATGGCATGGCCATGACTTAAAGGTACTATTATTATCAAGGGAGAGAGAGTTTTATGAAAAGAGTATTGTTGTTACTTGGTATAACATTTTCAGCGTTAACAGTTTTTGCTGAAGATAATGTGTTACAGTCGATTGAAATTGAACCAGTTAAGGATACATATAATATTGTTTTAGTATCTGACAAGGCAGTTGATGTCAAAAAGACAATTCAATCTGGCAATAAAATAACATTATCAATGAAAGATATTAGAGCATCTAAAACTTTAAATACCATATACAACAATGTTTCAAATGTTGATTCTATAATGGTAGAACCACAAGGAAACGGTATAAACATATTTTTCCAAGCCGATAATGCATCAGCAGCAACTGTAACTTTTGACGCGCTAGTATCAGCTTTACCAGCTAAAAAATCAACACAAAACTTAAAATTAAATAATCCAATTGAAAGCTATGCTCCGATCTACAATGAAACATTTGAAGATGCAAAAACTTCATCAATGTTTGATAAATTAAAAAGTTCATCAACTGTAGCTTCTATAAAAGATTCAATTGACGAAGAATCTGCATCAGATATTGCAAATAAATTTGTCTCTTTTGGCTTAATTGGCCTGTTAGGATTTGCAGTTCTAAGATTATTTAGACGCAGAGAACCAGAAATGAAAATTGGCTTGTCTCAATCTCTTACAAATAGAGAAATTGAACTTCATAAAGCAGCTCTAGCTAAACAACAAACAGGGCTTGATATGCCATATACAACAGTTAATTACGGCCTAAATGCATATCAAAAAGAAAATAGAAATCCTTATGAAACAACCCCATCACAGTTCCATAACCCAAGATTAAAAGAATATACAAGTTCTTTAACTCAGGAATTTACAGCTCCGCAGCCTGTAGCTAAATCTGTACAGACTCAAACTGCTACTGTCACTCAACCTCAAGTAAAAAAAATGACAACACCTGTAAATTCTGCACCAGTTAATCAATCTAATCCAAATATAGATAACCTAAAGTTTCTAGAATCAATGACTGCGATTTACGAAAAAAGCGGTCGCCATGACTTAGCTAGAGGACTGAAAGCTAGCTTGAGCAAGAATTTAAAATAACACACACAACAATCTTTTTATAAAACTATACTATTTAATGGTACTTGTATTACACACGCAAGTGCCTTTTTATTTTTTTATACATAAAGTGTATTATTGGGTCTATTATTTTAATTTTAGATTGGAAAGATACTAATAATACACTTTATGTAAATAAAATATATTAATTGAGCAGATATTATTCATGCTCAATTAACATGCACTCTATAATGTTTGTATGATTGATTTCCATAAGTGTTTATAATACAATAAATTTGTATAGGAAAAAGCTTTATTTAAAAGGAGGAAGCTATATATGGAAACTTATGGAATCGAAAAATTCGGCATCATCGGACCTAAAGCTGTTTATCGTAACTTAACTCCTGCTCAATTAACAGAAGCAGCATTACGTTTAGGCGAAGGTTCATTAAGCAACACTGGTGCTTTAGTTGTAACAACTGGTAAATATACTGGTCGTTCTCCTAAAGACAAATTTATTGTAGACACAGAATCTATCCACAACGATATCGCTTGGGGAAAAGTAAACAGACCAATCAGCAGAGAAAAATTCAACGCTATTAAAGGTAAAATCGCTTCTTATTTACAAAATAGAGAAGTGTTTATCTTTGATGGCTACGCTGGTGCTGATAAGACTTACCAACAAAAATTCAGAGTTATCAACGAATTAGCAAGCCAAAACTTGTTTATTCACCAATTATTAATCAGACCAACAGCAGAAGAACTTTCTAGCTACGGAGAACCTGATTACACAATCCTTTGTGCACCTGGCTTCAAATGTGACCCAGAAGTTGATGGTGTAAACTCAGAAGCTTGTATCGCTATCGATTATGAAGCTAAAACTATCATTATCTGCGGATCTCAATACGCTGGCGAAATCAAAAAATCTGTATTCGCTACTATGAACTACGTTATGACAAAAATGAACGTATTACCAATGCACTGCTCTGCTAACATGGACCCAGAAACTAACGAAACTGCTGTATTCTTTGGACTTTCTGGAACAGGTAAAACAACTTTATCTGATGATCCAAATAGAAAACTTATCGGTGATGACGAACACGGCTGGTCTCCAGATGGCGTATTTAACTTCGAAGGCGGATGCTATGCAAAATGTATCAACCTTACAGAAGAAAACGAACCAGAAATTTTCAACGCTATTAAGTTTGGATCATTAGTTGAAAACGTAGTTATGGACCCTGAAACACGTGAATTTGACTTTAACGACGATTCATTAACCGAAAATACTCGTGTTGGTTACCCAATTGATTATATCAACAACGCACAAGTACCTTCTAAGGGTGGTATTCCAAAAGTTGTTGTATTCTTAACAGCTGACGCATTTGGTGTGTTACCTCCAATCTCAAGATTAGACAAAAACGCTGCTATGTACCACTTCGTAACAGGTTTTACTTCTAAACTTGCTGGTACTGAAAGAGGTATCACTGAGCCACAACCTACATTCTCAACATTATTCGGCGAACCATTCATGCCAATGGATGCATCAGTTTACGCTAAAATGTTAGGTGACAAGTTAGATCAATACGGCACTAAAGTTTACTTAGTAAACACAGGTTGGGCTGGCGGAAGCGCTTCTATGGGTGCTAAACGTATGAAGCTATCTTATACAAGAGCAATGGTTACAGCTGCGTTGAACGGTTCATTTGATTCAATCGAGTTCAAACACCACGATGTATTCAACGTAGATTATCCTACAAGCTGTCCAAATGTTCCAAGTGAAATGCTTGATGCAAGAGGAATGTGGGAAGATAAATCAGCTTATGATGCTCAAGCTAATAAGCTTGCTCAAATGTTCGCAGATAATTTTGCAGAAAAATATCCAAATATGCCTGCTGAAATTGTTAACGCTGGACCAAGAGCATTATCTAATGTTTAATTTTTAAAACATTTATTAACCAAGAGGTTGTCCAAAATTTTTGGACAACCTCTTTAAATCTAAATACTAATGGGGCGGAAATCAAAATTTGATTTCCGCCCCACTAAATTTACTCAAAAAACTATTTTTCAAGTTTTTTAATAGCTAAAACAAGTCTAGATTTCTTTCTTGCTGCAGTATTTTTGTGTAAAACACCTTTTGAAACTGCTTTATCACAAAGTTTGTATACATTAGAAATAGCAGCTGCTAAATCTTCTTTGCTACCTTCACTTGCTAAAGCTAAAGCTTTTTTAACAGCAGTTTTGATTGAAGATTTGAAAGCTACATTTCTTTGTCTGTTAGCTTCTGCAATTAGAACTCTTTTTTTTGCTGACTTAATGTTTGCCATTTTATATTTCCTTTCATTTGTAATTGATAAATAGGATTAATGACTTCCTAATACCAATTTATCACATGAGGATTGTGAGTATAATCATTTTATAAATAAAAAAAAATATTGTAAAGAGGGATTGTGAGAGAAACATTAACTTTTGTAACAAATTGTTTTAAAAGTCTAAAGTTTTAGTCGAAATTTGCCGTATATCATGCAAAGGGACAAAATTAAGGACTAAAACTTATGGGAATGGCGGCATCACAAGCACGCTTGCTATCATTAACGGCAAG
>JAEIGA010007578.1_pt1 | contig 16459 bp, 24 predicted proteins | sample 9270691 | NCBI WGS metagenome assembly JAEIGA01 (sample SAMN17057246, study PRJNA624740) | gut metagenome | biome: biome; isolation source: fecal sample | host: Bos grunniens | place: China: Xizang | collected 2019
GCGCATTGAAGCCCGTCAGTTCCGCTTCTCCCCCGCAGAAGGGGCAGGGTAGCAACTCGCTCATGCCTACCACCATCCGTTCGCGTCCCAGAACGCCCGCGCGTTCTCCCAACTTCCGTAGCGGTCGAGCATGTACTGCTCAGCGACCGCCTCTTGGTTCTCGGGCGACCAATCGCCGCCTAATCGGCTCTCGTCCATCTGGTACTTGCCGATGTAGCGGCCGTTGCGGGCTTCGTAGTCCCAGCCGCTCTCCCTCCATGCGATGTACTCTTGGTCGGTCATGTCGTCGTAGTCGCTGTCGTAGTAGCTTATCGGCGCGTAGTAGTACGCCTCCTCCGCCTGCTCGGCCTCCCACGCCTCGTACTCCGCCTCGGCATCGGCCGCCGCCTCGATCGCGGGCGCGGCCTTGTCGGTCACGGCGAGCGCCACGGCATCCGCGATGCGCATGTCCTCGGCGGCTTGGAACTGCCACCCGAAGAACCCTATGCAGCCGCACAAGACGGCCGCCAAAATTGTTACTAGGTGTTTCATTTGTGCTCCGTTTCGTGCGCTTCTTTCCAACCGAGGCGCCAGGCGTCCTCGATCGCCTCCATGCAGATGGCGGACAAGTAATCCACCGTCCGCGGGTAGTCGGCCTCTCCCACGACCTCGCGAAGCCAGTCGCGCATGTCGGACATGAGGCCCGTGTAGATGCTCTCTTTAGCCATCTGACTTAATCATCCCCTCCACCATGTCGATCCTCTCGCCTATCCAACGGGCGCAAGGCACCGCCCATGAGTTGCCGAGCGCCTTGTAGCGCGGTCCGTCCGCTGCGGGTTTCCCCCGATACTCGATGTCCGTCCATCCGTCGGGGAAACCTTGGAGCCGTTCGCACTCGGTCGGCGTGAGGCGGCGCTGGGCCACTCCGAAGAATTGAGCGTCAAGCGTTCGCCATGCCAGGCCATACCCGAGTTCTTCCAAGGCGTCGATGAGGATGCCGAAAGCGCGGCCCCCGTCGATGGAAAATACGCCGGGGACGTTCTCCCAGAGAAGCCACGCAGGGCGAAGGTCTTGTACAGCTCGGATATACTCGTACATGAGGCGAGATTCGCCATCCAGTCCCTCTCTTCCTCCCGCGATGCTGAAGCTCTGGCAGGGACTTCCCCCGCAAACAAGGTCAACTGCTCCATATTGCTTTTTGAACTCCTCCCAGTCGATTTTCGTCACGTCCCCGAGGTTCGGCACATCGGGGAACCGCTTCGCCAGCACCGCGCAGGGGAACGGCTCGATCTCAGCGAACGCCACCGCCTCCCATCCGAGCGGCCCCCACGCCACCGATGCGGCCTCTATGCCGCTGAAGAGCGATACATACCTCATCGCGCCCTCCTATACGCCAGCCAGTCGGCCAGGCATCCCATGTCGTAGCGGTCGCCGACCTTCGGGCACTCGATGCCCATGTGCGACACCTGCTCCTCCGTGATGGACGCACCGTCGACGCCGATGAACAGGATTGCGGGGATGATGAAGCATCGGTTGTGCTTGCGGTAGTCGTCGCCATAGAAGTTCACGGCCACGACCGACCGCCTCCCCCGGCCCTGGAAAGCCAAGAGTCGGGAGAGCTGCCCGTCCTCCTTGCCTACCCCCAACCTGCGCAACTCGAACCGATCCTTCGCGGCCTTGCACTCGATGGCGATCGTGCCGCCTCTGTCTGGCCAGTACAGGAAGTCGCAGAGCTGCTTGTTGAACGCCCCGCGGCCGCCGTCCTCGACCCTCATGGACGCGCCGTCCAGCTCATGCAGCGAGCGGGCGACGCGCTCCTCGAACCTCTTGCCGCTATCCACGGAACTCCACCTCCTCGCCGTATATGTCGAAAACGTACCGCCCGAAGGAGTAGAGCAGGCTGGAGTGCGGCTCGATGCACGTTCCCTTCCCATCTTGGAAGAAGTAGCCCTTCCACCACCACTCCGCGTACTTGGGCTCGTCCCACTCCCAGCGGACGGAGACGCCGCCGCCGTGCATCTTGGCGTGGCATCCCGAGACGTTCCCATGGCCGCAGACGGCCATCAGCGGGGAGCGGAGCTCGATGCCGCCGACCTCGAACGGCAGGTGCAAAGTGGCCGATCCGCCGCCGATGCCCTTCGGCACGATGTGGTGCGCGTTGCTCGCCAACACGGGGTCTCCCCATCGGTCGCGCTTTCCCATGAGCTTGCACAGGACGCACTCCGCATCCGGGCGCAGATGGCCGAGCCTGGTCGTGGCGTTGTGGTAGAACGCCTCGCCGATATGCGGCTTTCCGTACAGCTCCGCGCGTGCCATGGCCACGTTCATGCCATCCCCCTCTCGTACTCCTCTATGTCAGCCGATAACGAGCACAGCTCCAGGAACGCCAGCAGGTTCGCGGACAGCTCGGCGATCAACCCGCCCCATGCGTAGATGATCTCCGCCGTGTCCTCGCTCATGCCCTTGATGGACTCCACGGCATCGCACGCCGCATCCACCATGTCGGCATTCAGCTTCTCCTTCCTGCCGTTCGGGATGTACGTCTCCGCGCTCCTCCCGAACTCGAGGGCGTCATGCACGGAGAACGCCATGACCGCCCGCCAGAACTCCCTGTCCTCACTCATGGAGCTCAACCTCCTCCCCACACTCGCAGCGGTAGATGCGTTTCCTGCCGTCTGGCCCGTTGATGGACAGGGCCGACCGTGAGAGCGGGCCGCCGCACTGAGGGCACGCGGCGGTCGCTCGCTCGCGTTTCGCGTTTGAGTTTGTATTTGAGTTTGAGTTTGAATTTGTCTTTGTTTCGGTTTCGTTCGCGTTTCGTTCGCGCTTCGCTTCGCGTTCGCTTTCGATTCGCTTTGCCTTTGCAACCGAGCCGTTCTTGCTGTTCGCCCTGCTCGCCTTGCATGTCGCCTTGATCTGGCGGAACGTTGCGCGGACCGCTTTCGGGAGATTGTCCTCGCGGTCGTCGTCGAAGAACATGTAGCGAACGATCGCGAAATAGAGCTCTTTCTGCTCTTTCTCGCTGAAAATGTCGGTGTTATCGGCGAAACTCGCCCAGAAAGTGAACGATTTTTGGCCGTTCCATCCTTCCATTTCCGCGCCCCCTACAGCGGTATGTCGTCGTCGTATTGCGGCGCTCTCTCGGATGGTTTCGGGGTGTCGATCTCCTCGGCCAGGACCTCCAATTTCGAGCGGTTGCGCCCTTCGCTGTCCTTCCATGACGAGTACGACAGCCGACCGTCGATCACGACCTTGTCGCCCTTATGGAGCATCTTCGCGAGCTTCGCTGCGCGTGCCCCGAAGAGCTTGCAGTCCACGAAGTTCGCCTTGTCCGTCCACTCGCCGCCCTGCTTTGTTCGGTCGTTCGATGCAACTCCCAAGAGCAGGACGTCCGTCCCGTTCGCGGTCGTGCGCAGCTCGGGGTCGCGTGTAAGGCGGCCGCCGATGATCGTGCGGTTGATGTCTTTCATCTATGCCTCCTTGAAAATGTCGAATATATCCAACTGCTCGAGCCCTTCGCCCTCTTCTGGCATTTCCGGGTAGCCGTCGAAGCTGATCCCGCGAAGGTTGCAGCAGTCGTATGGGTTAGTGTTGTAGTTGTCTCTGAAGTACATGTAATGGTCGCGTACATACTCTCCGACGCTGCGTTCATCAAAGTCGGTGATCCTATCTGCAAGCTCGATTTTCCGCTCGAGCTCGAGGTTCAGATGGCCGCCGTATTTGCACGTGTAGTCGTGGTAGTCGAGGTCGAAGCACCTCTTGACATAAGGGTTGACCTTCAAGAACTCGATCAGTATCTTCCCGCAGTCGATGGCGTTTATGACGTCCGTATCGACGAACTCGGGGATGAACGGTGAAAGCCTCACTGATGCATCGAAGCCCATCTTAGAAAGCGTCTCGACGGCTCTCATGCGCTCCGATTGAGGGCTCGCCGTCTCGTAGCGGTTCCCCCTCCAATCATCGGTAGCGGTTATAGAAAGCTGGAAGTGCGCGAGCTCCTTGTCATACGCCTCGAGATATTCGGGGAATACGCATGTCGCGCTCTTCGTCGTTATGAGGTAATGCACGCCTCGATCGTTGAGCATCCTTATGGTTTCGAGCGTCCTCTTGTACCTACCCTCGGTAGGTTGGAAACAATCGGTCATACCTCCTAGCCTCACCACGCTACCAGGTTGCAGCTTCGCAACTACCCCGCGCAATGTCTCAATGCTCGCCACCGCTGGCTCGTATGGATGCCAATTACCGCGGAAGTCTAAAAGATGCCTCGCATAGCAGTACGAGCAGTTGTGCAGGCACCCGCGGCCGTATGTGTCTAGCCGTGCCGTGTACCTGCACCATGTGTTGTACTTGCGATTGTCCATCACCGTGTACGGGCTCTTGAACTCGTCCACTAGATTCGACCTATCGGACGGTAGAGCTTCGAGATGTTCTTCGGGTCGCCCTTATAGCCGACGATGATCTTCTGCTCCTGCTTCGGGAACTTGCGGTTGTTCATTGTGTGCTTCACTTGCGCGAGTTTCGTGAACGCGCTCTCGAGGAAGATGATCTTGTTATAAAGGACTAGGCCATGTTCTTTCATCCACAGCTCGGTCTCCGCCTCGCAGCCGTAGTAGTTTCCATCCTTATCGCGGGAATCGCCAACCATGATGATGAAAAAGCAGTTTTCATTGAGGTGCTCCAGGGCTTTCTCGTACCCTTTGAACAAGGTATCGCGGAACTGCTCGTATGTTGGCATGTCGTTCAGCTCGCCGTCTGGCGGGTTTCCATCATAGTCGATGTACCTCTCGACCTTGTAATATGGCGGACATGAGAACACCTGGTCGAACATGCCGTCGGGTTCGTAGGTGCTGCTATCGCTTTGCACCCATGTTGCATTCATCCCCGTGCAGATGGCGTTATTCGCGTCGCATTGATTCTTCCTGATTTCGCTCGCAACATATTCGTAACCGCGATATCCAGCAACGAAACCGTATTGCACGCCTCCGCCGAACGGGTTGTACACGCGCTTGCCGTCCTCTGGCATGAATAGCGTTAGCATCACCTCGCAGGCAAACGGATCGAGGACGCTCGCACCTCCATTGTGGTTCTTTCCATTCACAACCTTCGAGAGTCCGCCGTCTTTCATCCAACAGTCCTCCCGCGTTGCGAAACGTGGGTTGATTACGCCGTATTTATCGCCTGCCGCGTCGATAAGGTAGTTCCATTGCTTCTTCTCTGAAAGCCATTCCTTTTTAAGGCTGTTCCATACGTTCGTCTCGGTTACTTGCACGAGCTTCTTGAGACGTGCGAAGTCGAATGTCGGGATGTCGTGGCCATCAACCACGCCGCCTCTAACCATGAACGAGAAGCCGCTCTTCTTGAGGTAGGTTTCAAACCCGGCTTGTAGGAACAATTCCTCGGTTTCGAGGTCGCTCTTCGGCGAGCAGGTTACGACAGACGGGTATCTGTCCACATTCTGCGCAAGTGCTATCTCTACCATGTGCAAGTAGAGTTTCTGGCACCTCCAAGCGTCCCAGATAGCAGACTGCAGGAAACAGAACTCCTGCTCCTTGTGGTTTATCTGGAAAGTGATGAAACCGACAAACTCCCCGTCTGAAGAACGCTCGACGATCAGCGCGGGAAACTTCTGCATGTTAGGCCTCGCCGCACGATGGGCTATCCCATCATGGAGCGCGAGCTCTGCCACTTTCTGCTCATAGCCGCTACCCGTTACGGCCTTTACTATCGTGAAGTCGAACAGGTCCAGGTCGATGTTCTTACCATCCTCCTGCTCGAATGACAATGCCATCTGCTCATTCATTCGTTGCCTCCAGCTTCTCGGTGAGGTAGACCCTCACCGTCTCGCGTTCCGTCTCGTCCAGGTCGCGGAGCGTCTTGCCTGGGAAGTATGTCCCGAACCACTCCGCCATCCCCCTCTTGTCGATGCCGAGCTCGATGCACGCCTGCCACATGGCGGCGAGCTCCTCGGCGGGGTCCCTTTGCTGTTCGATGGCGCTCGCCACCTCGTCGGCCGATGCTATCGAGCCGTTCGAGCCGATCCCGAGAAAGCCGAGGGCGCGGCCGACGGCCGACGTCTCGCAGTTCTCGATGTATGAGGTTTTGTTGATGTTGCTCGCGCCCCTCACCTCGAAGGCGTGACCCGTGGCGAGCGAGCAGCGGTCGCCGTCGTAGACAGTCGCCTTGAAGACGCAGCGGTCGCCGTCGTCCTCCAAGAGCTCGGTCAGGATTGCGCCCTCGGGGTATAATTCCCAGAAGGCCGCGATCCTCGAGGGCACGGTGGCGTATTGCTTGCCCTTGATCGTGATGCGCGGGATCGCCTTGTTCGCTTCGTTCCTGTCCATGGCTACCTCACCCGGAGATGCTTCTTTTGGATGATCGCCGCGCCGGGAACGTACTCTCCCGCCTTGATGGCGTCCTTGATGGCGGTTTTGTCAGGCTCTCGCGTGACCTTCTCGCGCATGTACCCCTCGGGGATCATGTCGCGGTCGATGATCTCCACCGCCGTGGACTTCCTGATCGAGACGCGCATTTCGGGCAGGTCCACGACGCCGCCGCACTCCTCGAGCTGCCGTATGGTATAATCGTCGAGGCGGTCGGCTTGCGCCTCAAGCATCCGCGCCTGTTCGTTCAGGCGCTTCGCGATCTCCCTCTTGGCCTTGGCGAGCTCGCGGTGTTCGTCCGAGACGATCGCGCAGGCGACCGCCTTCTCCTCGATCCTCAAGTCGAGCGCGTTCAGCTTGTCCTCGTCGAGCGTGAGCTCGCCCGTCTCGTAGTCGATGGCGCCCTCGATGAACCTTCGGCGCTCGTCGGCTAGTTCGTACAGATGCATCCTGCCTCCTTCCTTTTTCGATAGTTGTCCCTGTTCCTCTGCAATTCCCGCTCGTGGTTCTCCCAGTAGTCGGCCTGCTTGCGGAGGTTCGCGCGGAAACGGTACTCGGGATTGTTCTTCCAATACGCCCGGCTGTAGCGGCGGTACGCGTCCGGGTCCTTTTCCCTGTCGGCCCTGGCCTTCGCGTTCCTGCACTCTGCGCAGGCGGCGGTGCGCGTGCCCTTCGCCTTATCCTTGAAGTGGAAGGCCTCGAGCGGCTTCACCTGATGGCACACCGTGCATTCCCTCACAGCGACCTCACCGCCTCGAGCTTGCGCTTTCGGTAATATCCCCTGTACCTGTTGCGGATGCTCTCGCAGTTCGCGTAGTTCTCGCGGCGCTGCGCGTTGATCCGCTCGCGGTTCTCTCTGAAATACTCGGACGACGCCGCCTTGCGGCAGTCCTTGCATGTGTTCTCGCGGTAGCCGTGGCAGACGTAGAAAGCATCGGGCGGCTTGACCTCCCCGCACTTCCTGCAGAGCCTCATATCCATGCGGGCGCCTCCTCCACGGAGTAGTTCGTGACCTTGCCGACCTTGACGCGCTTGAACTTGAAGCCCATGCGCTCGAGCTCGCTGATGCGCTTCGGCAGGTCCATCACGTACAGCGCCATGGCGGCCGTCCTCGAGTCGATCGCGCCGTAGTACACCGCATAGCTCACGACCTTGCGTTGCTGCGGCGACAGCTTGACGGGCGCGCTCATAGCACGCCCCAGATCAACATGCCGATGATAGGCAGCATGATCTCCAATGCCAAAAGGCCCATTCCCGTGTCTTTGTCCATGGTTCTCTCCCTTCTCTTCGGAAACGACACGGTGAAGGGCGCTCTTTGGTAGCGGTAAGGCGGCCCGCTTGTAGGTTGGTTGTGTCAGGGAAGGAAACAAACAAGAGAACAGAAGAAAGTGGTCGGAGCGCCCTTCGGCGTATCGTGTCCCCCGAAGGGGAGCCCGTTATGCACGGAGACGGGCTACGCTCCCATTTTCGGCCGCGCTGTCAGTGTCCCATTTTCAGCCGCGGCCGCGTTTTCAAAGTGCGCAGGGGTCAGCGTTTCGGCCGGCCCTGCCTTATCCATTCGCGGTATATCTCGAGCAGCTTGCGCATCTAGACCAGCGCCAGGAGCTCGTCGACCTTGCACCCGTAGAGCTCGGCCATCTTGACCAGCTTCTCCGCGGTCGGCGAGGTCTTTCCAGATTCCCAATTAGTGATCGTGTTAGGAGATACGCCGAGCCGCTTCGCGGCATCCGCCGCCTCCATGTCGGCGCGCCTGCGCATCCGCCTGTAGTTGTTGGCCATTTCTCACCTCCAGCCCTAACGATTCGTTATGGTTCCATATTACACGATTCGTTAGGGTACGCAATAAAAAATTGTTTACTCTTCACAAATAATTTATTATGGGATTGTCAGGGGAGGAGGTTTATTGTGGAGCAGATCGGAAAGCGCCTCGCACAGGCCAGGGGTTTCAATAGGATGACGCAGGGCGACCTCGCCGCGATCCTCGGCGTCACGATCCAAACCATAAGCAACTGGGAGCACGCGAGGCGGATGCCCGATGCCGATTATATGCGGCAGCTCTGCCTCGCCCTGGATGTTTCGAGCGACTGGCTGCTCGGCCTATCGGAGCAGATGCACCGATGAGGGCCGCGATATACGCCCGCTTCTCATGCTCCAAGCAAAGGGAGGCGAGCATAGACGACCAGGTGCGCGAGTGCCGCGCCTACTGCGAACGCGAGGGGCATGACGTGGTCGCGGTGTACTCGGACTACGCCGTGAGCGGGCGCACCGACGAGCGGCCAGAGTTCCAGCGCATGATCCGCGAGGCTGATTCCTTCGACGTCGTGGTGGTCTACATGATGGACCGATTCAGCCGCGACCCGTACGACGCGCCGATCTACAAGAAGGAGCTGAAAAGGCACGGCGTGTCGGTCATCTCCGCGCTGGAGAGGATCGACCAATCCCCCGACGGCCTCATCATGGAGAAGCTCCTCGAGGGCCTGGCCGCCCGCGAGTCCATGGTCACGTCCATCAGGACGCGGCGGGGCATGGAGGGGAACGCCAAGGCGGGGAGGTACAACGGCGACCGCGTTTTCGGATACAAGCCCGTGGACGGCTACTACCGGGTCGACGAGGCGGAGGCCGAGCTCGTCCGCCTGGCCTATTCCATGCGGCTGGAGCGCGTTTCCTTCTCGGCGATAGCGAAGGAGCTCGCGGCCCGAGGGGTGAGGACGTACCAGGGGAACCCGTGCTCGCCCACCATGGCGTCGCATATGCTCAAGAACGAACGCTACGCGGGCGTGTATATATGGGATGATGTGAGGATAGACGGCGGGATGCCCGCCATAGTGGACCGCGCGACCTGGGAGGAGGTCCAGCGCGTGAGGGGGAAGAAGAACCGCAAGGCGGAGAGATACGAGGACTACGCCCTGTCCGGGCGCGCCATATGCGCGGAGTGCGGGCGAAACATGCAGGGCGTATCGGGGAAGAACCGCGCGGGCGTGAAGTACACGTATTACCGATGCCCCGAGGGGCATGTCTCGCTTCGCAGGGAGTTTGTAGAGGGGAAGGTAGTAGAGGCCATCCGCGGCCTGCTCATGGGCGAGGACGCGTACGAGGTCGCCAGAGCCGCGCAAAGGGCATGGAGCGGCTGCGAGCACATGGAAACGTACAAACGCGCCTTAGAACGGCTCACAGAGGCCCAGAGGGGCAAGGAACGCATCCTGGACGCCATACAGGACGGCGTACCGTACGCCCAGGTGCGGGAGAGGTTCGAGGCGTTGATGGAGCAGGAGGAAACCGCGAAGAGGGACATGCTCATGCACGCCCATGACGCGGAGTTCGACGTCGAGGACTTCGTGGACTTCCTGCGATTCGGCGCAACCTTGGACGACCGCTCGCTCCTGGATGCTTTCGTCTACCAGGTCTCGGTCGGATCGGACGCGCTCGCCGTGGTGCTGAATTACGACTCGAACGAAACGCCCAAGCGTTTGGACTTGGGCGTGTTCGATGAATCGACAAGTGGCTCCCCGCACCTGCGCGTATGCGAACACGCGCTCGTTTTGGTCGTGCCTATCGGTTGAGAATGAAAACGGCCGCGGCCAGGTACAGGGCACAGATGGCGCCCGCGGCTATCGCGGTCATGCGATGCCCTGTAAGGCCTTGCCGATGCTCGACAAGATATCCTTCACGGTCTGCGTCGTATCGCCGCCCGAGACGGGCTCAGGTTGGCTCGCAGAAGGTTTCTCGCCAAGCACGTACTCACGATAGAGCGCGTCCTTGCCGCACGCCTGGAAGAACCTGCGCCCCCACGGGGCCGACTTGCTCCCGAACTCCACATGCGGGATATCGGTGCCGCACTTGTCGGCGAGCATGTCCACGGCCCCCATCTGGTCGGGATGGTCGAGCGGCGTTATCTCCTGGCCGCAAACGTAGAAAAGGGTCCCGCACTCGTCGGGGTGTAAGATGCATTCCATGGGTACGCCATACCTTCCTTCGATCGTTGCTTTTACGTCTTGCACGAATCGCTCCATGCGATCGTGCCACCATGGGCCCGGGCAGCTCGTAGCGGCGAACATTCGATGCTCGACGAAAGTGCCGTCCGTGTCCCCCGTGTAATTCGGCTCGATGCCGTATCGTGTGCATATGTCCGCGCAGAGCTCCACGGTCGCGGCGTATGCCTCGGGGCTCGGCGACCATGCGTCGGTGTCGTAGTCGGCGACCTCGATGGTCACTCCGCGATCGTCCGCCCAATAGCTCGAAGTCGTCCATGGGTGGTACTCCTCTTGGAGGTAGCACGCGACGCGGCCGTCCGATCCGACGCCGTAATTCGAGGAGGCCTGCCTGCTCGGCGAGGCGAAGATGCTGCCGCATTGTTCCACGCTCAAGTTCCCCGCCATGTGATGCACTATGACCTTCGATATGGCGGCCGTGCGCAGGCCCGAGGTGTTCGGCGATATTATGGAAACGGACGCGAGTCTGCTTATCATTCCGCGCCCCTGCCGTCGTCTTTGATGCCGCCCGTTGTCGCGTTATAGGTCGAGCTCTCGCCGAGCGCGGCCATGATCGGCGATAGGATCGCCATCACGACGGGGACGATGATCGCCCGCTGCGTCGGATCGAGGACCGCGTACCCCATGATGGCGTCGATGTTCGCCACGAGGACGCCGATCAGGCCTTGCAAGATGGTGCGGGCGAGGCGGTACTTCGCCTCGTTTGAAGTTAGAAACGTGTTCATTTGCTGTCCATCCTTTCCTTGATGGCTTTCAGTTCGGTCGATATCTCCGCGAGTTGGACGGCCACCTCCGCGAACTTCTCCGCGTAGCCGTTGTGCACGTCTATCTTGTGCTCGATGCTGTCCAGCCGCGTCTCGGTTTTCGTGAGCCTCGAAGCGACCGCGACGTAGACGCTGCCGACCGCGATGATGATGGTTACGATTGTGCCGATGTACGGTGTGATGTCCATGTACGCCTCCTAGACAATCAAGTTGAGCATGTTCACCCCGTACACGTCCGTTGTGTAGGAGCCGTTGATGGTGCCCGTCGAAGTAGAGTTGTACCTTTGATACATGGCAAGCGTCCCGTCGCCGCCGCTGATGCTGCATGAGTTGGGATAGATTCCATAAGCCGTCGTGCCTACCCTCGACCCGACATACCCGCTAGAGTCCACCTTCATGTTCATTTTCGCGGTGGCTATTGTCGCGCTCGAACGCCCAGCCGCGGCATCAGCCGTTGAGTACAGCTCGATTACAGCGATAGTGCAAAGATGGCGGGAGTTGGTTTTCTGTCGGTACGTCTGGACAATCAGGAAGTCGTAATCCCCCGCATCTGGCACGCTCACGGTCTGCCCCGTATCGGTCGCGGTCGTCGATGATGTGCTGATGGTTCCGAGCGATTTGGTGGCGAGAAGCGTCAAGCCAGACCCACCGCCGCCCGAGACGTTCACGATGAGCTGCGCGAGGTTGGTCACGTCATAGGTGCCGTTCGCGGTTTTCGTCTCGCTGCCGCTCACAAGCTCGGACGCGCTGACGGTCGATGCGGTTCCCGTGTACTCGTCGGGCTCCAAATACCCGCCATTCTCCGATATGAAGTACGGCGTGATGGTAGCCACATGCGTGCTCGTATTCTTCACGACCGTTGCGCTGTGCTCGTCTATTGTCGCGGGGCTTATCGCCTTCGATGCGTTGGATGCGTAGTAGCCAGCGGGCACCGTAACCGTGTCGTACAAAGCCGTCAGGTCGCTGCTCGATTTCGTGGCGATGCTCCCCGTGACCTTCGAGGCGTTGACGTATGCGGTCTTGCCGTTCAGCATGTCGGCTGCGGTGGCATCAGCATCCGAGGTCTCGACGTACACCACGTCCGTGTTCGTGCCCGTTATCTTGGCGGTGATGGACTGTATTCCCGTCCACGCGCGTTTGAGTAGCGTGATGTTCCGTTGCATCATTCCACCGCCAAGTTCGAGCCTGATTGCACCGCGCTCGGCATGATGGAATCGGCGTACGCCTTGGCAGCGTCCAGCGCGTCCTTGACGGCTTTCGGCGTGGCGGCTTTCGTCTCGCTCGTCGATGAGGTGGACGTTTCCAACTGCACCGCGCCCTTCGCGGATGTGGTTCCGTCCGGCACCGTGAAGGAGCCTGCGGATGTGGTGCCGTCCTCGGTCAGCTTGGCTTTGAGCGGGTTCTGGCTGTCAGCGGACAGCGCGTAGGTGCTGCCGCCGCCTCCCCCGCCGCCTCCGCGCTCGCCGCCCACGCGGGAGATCGCCGCGCATTTGCCGTTTTCCTGGATGATTACGAACACCGTGTCATCCACGAGCGCGTTGCATAGCTTGGCGCACCGCGTCGTGCCGGATGCGTTCAGCTTCACCTGATAGCTGCCGTCGGCATTGACGGATTGCACGGTGCCGTATGCCGTGGAGACGGTTCTTGGCTGCTCGGGGAAGAACGCCTTGCCGAATTGCTCTAGGTTGCTCACTCGCTCACCTCCCAAAGAACGCCCTGCTCGGTGCTGTCAACGGTTATCGTCGGCGCATTGAGCCTGCGCGTCTCGGTCTCGCACTTGGTCGAGGGCGACAGGTTGATTCGCATGTTGGTGACGTTGCCCGTCCATGAGATGTCGCCGTAGTCGATGGAGATGCCGTCGTTAGGCGATAGCGGCACGTAGGGGTGCGACAGGGTGACGCGCTCGATCTCGCCGCTGTTGTCGGTCAGCTTGGCGGTGGCTATCGTCACGAGGTTCGCCAGCTTCGCGGTCGCGTCCGCGCCGTCCAACTCGGAGACCGATTCGTACAGCGTCAGCTCTCGGTTGCCACGGTTGTCGAGGCTCGCCTTGCTGCCGCTCATGTTCTTCGCCACGGCGTACACCGCGCACGTATCATCTTCGTAGTACGCGCGTACCACGTTCGGGGTGCTCTGCCAGTCGTTCTCGGTCGTGACCGAGGGGTACATGATGCTGTACGCGCCCGCATCGAACGCGAAGCGCACCCCATGACCTCCCGCGCGTTGCAGGACGCACTCGCCCGCCGCGCTCGGGGTGACCGCCGCGAAGTTCGCGGAGGTGAGCAGCCAGTTCACGACCGTCAGGAACGAATCGTCCGGCTCGAACGTGTGGTCCTGCGCCAGTTGGTACGCGCTCTCGTCGCCCTCGTAGACGCGCAAGCCCAGCGATTCGATGAGCGCCTTCGCCTGCGCCACGGGGTACTCGCCCGCAGCCGCCGTGTACGGCATGCCGCACTTGCGGTCGGCGAGCACCTTCAGCACGGAGTAGCCATCGGCGGTGCCGCCCACGCGGTCGTCGGTGGTGGTGACGGTCGAGTAGGTGATGAGGAACGTGCCCAGCATGTACTCGGCACGCTCCCCTTCCTCGTCCTCGAACGAGTAGTAGATGCGCACGAGGCTGTCCTGCGCTGGTGCCTCGCCGCCTTGGAAAGCGAACGAGCACGTGGCCTTCAGGTCGGTGAACGCGCCCAATTCGATGGAGCCGCCCGTCACGTTGCCGAGGTCGGCCCCCTCCTGCCATGTCTCCCAGTCGACGCGCCTGTACGTGTAGGTCTCGTTCGCCCTGTTGCCCGTCAGCCTCATAGCTGGTCACCCGCGATTCTAGTCACGGAAAGCCCCACGCCGCCGTAGTAGCCTATCGCGGTGTACTTGGGTGTCAGCGTCAGGTCGAAGTCGGCGTGGTACACCCAGCCGTCGCATGACTTGTACACGCCGCGCCCGCCGTCCTCGATGAGTTGCACGAACGGCTGCACCTCGCTGCGATCCACCACCATCCAGCTCGGCGTTTCCGTCAGGCTCACAGCCGCGCCGTCATAGCTCACGGGGTCTTTGCGCCCCGCGTAGTACACCCGCGTTTTCTGCGGTCGTGCGATTTGGATGCCGCCGTTGTCGGGGTTCCATTTCGCGGATGCTATGTTGTCTCCCCAATAAGCGAACCACAAGTCCGTCACTATCTCGTTATCCACGTACACGGTCTTGACCGCGTTCGCGCTGCTCTTGGTGGTCACGGCGTACTGGTACGGGGTATTCAGCGGAGCGTACTTGTCAACCGCTCCCGCGCCGCTCTCGCCGTCCTCTATCAACGGAGTGATGCTGCCGTCGGCATTGACACGCGACACGCTGATGCTCACAGCATCCGCAGAGCCGTCCCATGCCACAAGCTCGAATGTGCTGTCCAACTTCGTGCCCACCGTGAAAGCCGTGCCGAGTTGGATGGTGGTGTAGCTTGTCGGTGTGTCGGTGGTCGGGGTGGCTAACTCGTAGTATGTCGTCGTGCCGTCGGTCAGCACGTCGGGGTCGCTCTCGTCGCCCGATTGATAGGCGCGTGTGCCCACCTTGCGCTCCACCGTCCACTCGTCCTTCCCCGCGACCAGTCGGTCATGGATGGAGCCAGCCGAGCGGAGGGGGGTCGTGATGGTGGTCAGGCTGTAGGGTTCGTATGCGTGGGCGGTGGAGCCGAGTTCGAGCATGACGTTCTTGATGGTGTAGTCGAACGAGCCTTGCGAGGCGTTATACCTCGGGCAGCGTAGGAAAAGATGCTTCCCGTCCGCGCCAGATGGAGCCGTGAACGTCTCGGAGATGCGCCCATTGTTCCAGAATGTTGTGCCGCTTGAAATGTCAGCCGTGTATGCAGCGTCGTACCCTGCGCGGTTGTCATAGCCGCATGTGCAGCGGAACGGCTCGATGGTGCTCGTCGCGTCCATTGAGATGGTATACGTCTCGCCGCCTTTGAGGACAAACGGCGTTGACATGCCTGCGAAGTATCCGCTGCCCGTTGCGCTCACGTCCGATATGCTTGCGAGGTTCCTCCCCCTCACCCCCACGCCCTCGATGCTCACGAGGCTGCCCGCGTCATAGTCGTACAGCTCGCCCGCAGCGAGCTTCGCCTTGTACACGTCCGTGGCTTTGAAAGCCTCAACGGTGGCGGGTTCGTTGCCGCTGCCGAATATGGCGGTGAGGTCTACGACCATCGGCTTGAACGTCTGCCCGTTTGCGGTAGTTCCGCTTTTGATTATCATGTAGAGGAACGTAGCCGCGCCCGTGCCAGTCGGCGATGCGATTGCGCCGTTGCCTGTATCGCGTGATGTATCATTGAATGGTATTCCTTGACCCGTCATATAGGACAAGTACGTGGACGCGCTGCCGCCTGATGGACAGCCTTGCGTGAAATACTTATGCCCCGCAGTTACCGCAATACCTATAGCATTGTAAGCATCAGCCGATGCAGTACCGCTCGTCGCCGTCGCAGTTCCGTCACCGTTGTTCGTTAGCAACACTCCGTTTTTCGTGGTGGTCGGTGTCATGCCCGTCTTGTTGAACAGTTGGTTCCACTTCGCGCTCTGCCCCTCCACCGTCAAGCTGCGCACGTAACCCTCGGTGGTGTCGAATTGCGCGTTCGTTGCGCCGCTGTATTCCACGTCGGTCGCGTGGTTGTCGAAGGTCGCCAAGAGCGACGCATAGCCAGTCTCGGGGTCGTTCGTTATCTGCAGCTCGCCCGCCTGCGGTTCGGTGAACGCGGTCGTGAACGTGGCGTTCGCGGTGGCTTGCAAGCCAGACGAGCTGCGCACGTCGAGCACGACCGTGTACTCCGCGCCGTTTTCCAAGATAGCGTCGTTTATGCCGAACGAAGACGTGATGGTCGAATCGGTCACGGTTGCGGTTTTCGAGGTTATGATGCGGTCGCCCTGTTTCAGCGTGACCTTCGGCGTGTTCGCATCCGATACCACGGTGCCCGACTGGTCGGTGTAAGCCGCCGTAATGGAAAGGGGCATGCCCGTGATGTACTGCACGTCGCCGATGGTGACGGCATCGTCTATCGTGATGGGTGCCGTCGGAACTTGGCATATCCTGATGCCGTTCACGACCGTGTTGGTGGAGTAGTCGTCGTCCGCGCCCTTGGTCTTGACCGCGACGGCTATGGATTCGCCAACCGAAAGCCCGCCTAGGTTCTCAAACCACTCCTGCGCCGTTGCGAAGTCAATGGAGTACGTGTTACCCGTGAACTGGTCGAGCGTTTCCACGTGCGATACTGGCGGGACGGTGTCAGACTTGACGAGCGTGATTTTCGCCGACTGTTGCGCCGAGCCGTCGAGGTCGTTATGCACCCATTCAACGACGAGCGGCTTAGAAA
>JAEIGA010007579.1_pt1 | contig 16458 bp, 19 predicted proteins | sample 9270691 | NCBI WGS metagenome assembly JAEIGA01 (sample SAMN17057246, study PRJNA624740) | gut metagenome | biome: biome; isolation source: fecal sample | host: Bos grunniens | place: China: Xizang | collected 2019
GAGTTTGCCCATTTATTAAAATTTAATACAACAGGACGTAATTTAATTACAACATTAGTAATAAACTCAATATTTTTATCGGTAACGTTTTCTGTTGTTTCAAATATAAAATCAACCAATAAACTTTCATATAATACATTTTCATTATATGTACTATTTATAAATTCTTCAAATATATCAAATAATTCTTGCGTTATTATTGGTTTATATAAATATTCATTAAGTGTTATCATAATGCTTGATTTTTTATTTTTAATTTCTTTTGAGACAACAACATTGCAATAGTTCCCATGAATGTTGAAACAATTTTTTCCCTATCTTTAAAACCTTTTGTCATATAACCACCAATCGTCATAAGTATTAAACCGAATACAACATTTGGATCTGTTATATTTTGAGTTTCTTTTACTTCACTACAAATTTCATATACGACCTTTTGTACAGTTTCTGGAGTTGTATTACATTTTGTACATAGTTCCTTAACTGTATTTTCGTGTTGTTTAACTGCTTCAGCAAACGCTTTACCAAATTTCTCGGTTGGTGGTGTAGCGGCATTGTTATTTTCTTCATCTTTATCTGGATTTTCAGTATCTTCTATATCAGATTCAAGATCCTTCCACGCTTTACCTGCCTTCTGTTTATATTCTTCAATTTTCTCTTCGATTTTTTTTCTGTCTTCACCATCAAATCGTTCAATATATACACCTAATACAACTTGTCCAGCCCATGCATATGATTTATCTTCTTTCATTATGTTTGTCATTACAAGTCTTTTGCGGTGCATTTCAGTTTCCTTAATAAGTTCGTCTGCTTTTTTACATTTACCCAATTCTTTAAATGCTTTATCAGCTTCCTTACCAAATTCTTCATCATTAAAACGCATTGCACGTGCTGCATAGTCACGATGTTCTGGGGTAACGCCATCACCAAAAATAGATTTAAAGAATGAAGTTAAAAAATCCCAAAAACCTTCATTTATTATTTTGTTCATTGATTTATTAATTTCTTCTTCAGTTAACTTATGGTCGGCCTCAAAATTTTCGTATATAGAATCAAAGTTTTTATTAAGATAATCTTGTAATCGTTTCATTGAATTATATATATTATTTTGTCTATATTATATATAAAAATAAACTATATATTTTAATAGATGAACGGACTAGGTAAATTTTTATATATTGGTCTTAATGGTTTAGCAGGTTCTGGTAAAGATACTGTTGCGAAAATGTTGAAGGTTATTCTTCTTAAGGAATGGGATAATATTGAACAATGCAAAGAGTATTATAATCAGAAATATGCTGGACCACATATTTTGGCAACATATAATAAAGAAAATGATTATTACAATGAATCAGTTATGTGTATTGCATTTGCTGACCAATTGAAGTATATTTGTTCAAGTATATTTGGTATTCCTGTAAAACGTTTTTATGATAATAAGTCAAATGCATGGATTTGTATTAACAAGGATTTCCATTACACTGAAATTCGTCCAGATAATGTAATTACTTGTGAGGAATATTATTACAATTGTGCTGAATATAAAAACGCTTCAACACGATACTATTTATCATTAAGAGATATCTTGGTGTATATTGGTACTTATGTATTACAGCAAGATGTTAATAAGGAAGTATTTATAAATATTGTTAGAAATACAATTCAGGATGTTGCATTTAATAATCCTAATCTAAAATATGTAATTGTAACTGATATTCGTTTTACACACGAGTTTGATTATGTAAACGAAAACAATGGTATTACTATTAAGATTGTTCGTCCGGAAATAAATGCACTTGATAATATTGCTGAACACCATTTGGATGATGAGGATAGATATACTTATACTATCGAAAATGACGGAACATATGACGATTTATTCCAACAGGTATGGGATTTAGTACATAGTGAAACAATATTTAGAAATACTGTAATTAATTTATATACTCGTGATAATGTAGATAATTATTTGCGACAAATTGATACAAAAATTTGGGAGGTTTGTTCACCTTATTCAATCAATAGAATACAACATCAGGACGGTGATATTGTAATGATTGATTTAGTTGGCGGACCACAAATTTGTGTTGGTGACTATATTCCTGGTACACGACTTATACCATTCAAAATTGTATTTGATAATGAACGAAACAAGTTTGATGTATATACAGAAAATGGTGAAGCTTAAGCTTCACCATTTTTATTATATTTCTTTTAAGTCATCATCAGTTAATGCAATTTCACGTTTTGCTAAATCGGCATCAGATTTTTTAAGATAATTTGATAAAAGAATTTCTCGTGCATCATAATATTTACCACCTGTTAAATAACGCCATTCCATTCTTAACATGTGTACTTGTTTCATATTATCAGCCGAACGTTTACCATAAAAATCAAACTCCAAAGTTGTATCAGGATCACCTGGATAATTTTTATCATAAATAATAAGAGTACGTGTTAGTTCATCCTCATCAGCATCTTTATATTTATCTTTATCAAATTTTTTACCTTCTATATAATCATCTGACGACTTCCATTTTTTATATTCTTTTTGTTGTTCTGTTTCATCAAATGACTTAATTGAGTCAAAGTTCCAACCGGCATTTTCAAGTTCATCCTTTTTCCCAATAATTAGTTTTGCAATATCTTTCCCATCATATAAACCAAATGTTTTTAAATCATTTTTTGTAATGTTTGATTTTTTTGTACAAAAATCTTTAAAGAATGATTGCAAATCTTGTTTATTATTGAAACTATAACGTTTTTTAGAATGTTTAATAAAATCTCTAATTGCGTCTTGAATTTTAAAACCTATTGATGCATTTGTTGCAGTTAGTTTAAACAGTTGTACGCCTTCACAAATAATATTTTCAAAAATAAAATCTTGTAATGTTTTCATATTATAATTATTATATTATATTTATTCATCTATTCCTTTTATTCTAAAGAAGAACTTGAATTTATCGTAATCTGTTAATTGAATACCATACATAAGTGTTGCTTCAAACCATTTGCCATCACCTGCATAAATACCGCAATGATTTAATATTGTACTTTCGTTTTTAATCCCAATATCACCAGGTTGCAATTCATCTGCATTAATTATTTCATATTGATTTTCAGTAAATGTTTGGAAATATTTTGCACAGAATTTAGGCAACTTAACACCTAATGATTTATCAGCAATATATGCAACATAGCCTGAACAATCAAGTCCTTCTTCAGGATTATCCTTAGCATGTAATTCGTAACGAGTACCAGGTTGTATGTTCAAACATTCATTTAATAATGTTTTACGTTTCTCAGAAAGTTCTTCCCAAAGTATTGTTAAATTATCAATTACTTCAGGATCGTATGTACTGAAACAATTATTACGTTTATTTTCTTCTCGTTGTTTATCTTTTGAATAACCTGAATGTTTTTTAAGATATGTATTTATTTTGTCAAATACAATATCAAACATATTCTTTTTGATTTGTTGTGAAATACCTTGTACACCAGGTGATGAGTTATATTCAATTACAACATTTGAACCATCTTCACATTCCATTAAATCAACACCAACCCAGCGGCATCCCGAAGCGGCGGCAGTTTCCATAACAATTTTTTCTTGTTCAGGTGTTAATTTATATTCATCTGTTGTTGCGCCTAACGATACATTAGAACGGAAATCCTTTTCAATTTTATTACGCTTCATACACGCAAGTACCTCATAATTGATACCATCAACTGATAATAAGTGTACACGAATATCACCAGTGTTCTTTTTGAATTCCTGTATAATGAATTTAGCACTTCCATCAAGTTGAAACATTGCTTGTAATATACCTTCAATTTCGTTACGGTTACAAATAAATACCCCAATACCTAATGAACCACCAAGGATTTTACAAACATATTTTACTTCACCCGTTGCTTCAGTTGCGTTTGTATTATTTGCATATACTTGGTCAACAAGTTTCCAAAATGTTTCACGAGTATCTTTACAATCAGTAGTCATATCCTCCATTAAATCACGAGTAACCAATACATAGTTTGGTTGTGGGATATCGTGTGCTGATAATAAGTTTGCAGATAAATATTTATCTGAAGCAAGCTTGATTTCATCAACAGTATTCAACATAAAGAAACCCATATATTCAAAAGCGCGCATTAGACCTTCATAGTTAATATCCATATCATCGTTTGCTTGCCCTTGAAAAATAATTGTATCGTGATGGTTTTTCTTTGTTAATGAAATATGACTATCTGTTACCTCATCGTCTATATTTAATACACCATTAATAAATGAATAATTAACAGTTGCTTTATTAAACCAAATTAAGTTGTATTCGTGTTTTGCACAACTTGATACTAAATAATCTTGATAAGTCCAATCCTCTTCTTTTTTGGATTTTAATTCATCGGCAGTAGAGATTGTTGTTTTGAAACCTACATAAAAACAGATAACATTTTTAATCTCTAATTTAGTTGTGTTCTTTAATATTGTTAGCATAATGAGTTTATTGTTTCAATTAAATTTTTATAGAATTTGTAATTAACCTGTACTGCATCGTCAGAATTGATGTCAGACATTGGACCAGGTGAACCATTGATTTCAAGAACAACAGTTTTCTTTTCAGAAGGCAACAAATCAATACCTGCCCATACTAATCCACTTCCTTTAGCAGCATTTAATGCAAGTTGTTCTTGTTCTTTTGTTAATTGAATATCATTAGATAATGTATTACCCAACGATAAGTTTGTACGGAAATCTTCAGATTCCTTTTTACGCATTGTAACATTAAAGATTTTTTGTTTACCGTTTAACGATAATACATTTACACGAATGTCCCCATCTTTAATAGGAATAAATTCCTGAATTAAAATTTTTGTATCTTCTTTTAATTTGAAGGCACATTGTAATATTGAAACAATATTTGATTTAGTACAAAGGAATACACCTTTACCACCATGACCACCTAAAATTTTACAAACAAATTTAGAGTCATCTGTTAATTTATCATATATTGTTTTGATTTTATCGTCAAGACCTTTTGTATTATCTTTTGAACAATCCTTTGAAGTAACAAGACAATATTTTGGTTGAGCGATTTTATATTTATTCAACATTTCTGCAGTATTGAATTTATTACTGCTTACTTTAACTGAATCAACATCATTTATTACAAGTATATCCATTTTTGATATTTCTGTTAATAAATATATGATTGGGTCGGAATATCCTGAACGCATAAGAACAATTGTATCTTCAGCATCATCGGGACTCAATGTGATTTTTTGGTCACCATTGATAATAACTTTATTTTCTTTGATTTCAAAATCCAATTTGCTTGGACAAGCATAGTATGTTTTTACACCATCTTGTTTAAGTAATTCGATTGATTCAGATTTTGTTTCCCCAATGAACACAAGATTTTTTACTTCCTTTAATTTAGTTCTCTTAATAACAGAATTATCTATATTTTCACAAATAATACCTTTAAGTGCCTCTATATTTAAAACATATTTTTCGTTTAATAAATCACTAAATTTTTTCATAAGTGCAATGGTATAATTTAATATATAATCTTATAATTAAAAATAAAAAAGTTGAATAATTAAAATTTATATCTATATTTAACTATATTGATGATATAACCAAAATTAGATATAAACTATATGAAAATTATAATCATTGAAGGAACTGATAATGTAGGTAAAGATACAATTATCAATCGTTTAGAAAAGGAATTTATAAATTGTGCCATTGTTCATTGTGAGAAACCACCCATTGCTTCTTCAAAAGAAATGGCGTTATATCAACAAGGTGAGTTCATTCGTCTTATGGGTAATACACTGTATCAATATATTGCATATAACAAAATGGGTGTAGGTGATACATTTGCAATGATACATAACCGTTCTTGGTATGGTGAATATGTATATGGGTGTATGTATCGTGATAATGACCCAAAGTTTGTAAAACACATGATTGCTTCACTTGAAACTACTCTCATAAATTCAATTAAGCCTTCCGATTTATGTTTTATTACTCTTTTATCAAATAATATGGAGTTTTTGGTTCGTAATGAGGACGGTCTTTCATTGTCAAGTGGTAAAAAGGATTTGATTGAACAAGAAACAAATCGTTTTATAGAAATTCATAACCAATCATTGATTAAGAACAAACATATCGTATATGTAAACGATGGTAATAAATTTAGATCTCACGAAGATATCTATAATGAAGTTTTATCATATGTAAATAATTGTAACTAATGAAGATACTAACATACAATATAAACGGTTTAAATTCAGCACATAAAAAGGGTGTTCTTGATACACTATTTGAGAAATTTTATGATGTTGATATATTTTGTTTTCAAGAAGTAAAAGCACAGGAAAAGGATATTGAAGCAATTATAAAGAAGTATCCTGATTATTTATATTTATCAAATTCAAATCATATCAAGAAAGGGTATGCAGGTGTTCTTATATTGATACAAAGAGATAAGTACAATCAAATTAAAGGATGGTCAAATATTGATTTGGAACCCGAACCAACAGATATGGAGATGCTGAAATACTGGGGAGGACGAGTTGCAATGATTGAATTTAATAATTTTTGTTTATATAATATATATACACCAAATTCAAAAAATAAAGAAGAACTACGAAAGATGTTTGACTCGTCATTGATTGAAACAGTTAAATCAATGAATAAACCTACAATGATTGTTGGTGACCTTAATGTTTGTCCTACTAAATATGATTACTGGGGCAAATATGAAAAGGTGATTGATACAATGCCTGGATTGATGCAATTTGAAATTGATGGATATAATAAAATTTGTGAAGAATTACAATTAACAAACGGGTATCGTCAATTTTATCCTGAAGGTCGTGATTATACATTTTATCCTAATTCAAAGGGTGGAAAAAATCTTCAAGGTGATAAAGGTTGGATATTAGACCATTGTCTTGTTCCACCTAATATAAACATAACAAGTTATCGTGTATATTCAGGTTTATTTGGTGAAGATCATTCGCCTATCTTAATTGAAATTTGAATAGTTAATGGACAAATGACTATATTAAATTGATAAAAAATATCTATTTAACATAAATGTATAACACAGAAGATATTAAAAGATTATTAATTGAAAAATACAAAAAAGGCGATTTTCGTATAACAAAAAGTGGTGTAAAAACAATTGAGTTACAAGGTATTCAATTTGTTGCTGATAAAGATTATATTATTAGAGAACCTAATTATGAATATGCTGAACGGGAAATTCGTTGGTATGAATCTCAATCGTTGAATGTATATGATATGGAGGGTACGGTTCCTGCTATTTGGAAACAAGTTGCTGATGTGAATGGTGACATTAACTCAAATTATGGTTGGATGATATTCTCAAAGGAAAATGGTTCACAGTATAAAAATTGTTTATGGAGTTTAGTAAATGACCCATCAACAAGACAAGGTGTAATGATTTATAACCGTCCCGAAATGCAGCAGGATTGGAATAAAAATCACAAGTATGATTTTTGCTGTACATTTGCAGTACAGTATTTTTTAAACCCTGTAGGTGATAAATACGAACTTAATACATTTGTATTGATGAGAAGTAATGATGCTGTATTTGGTTATGATAATGATGTAATATGGCAAAACTATGTTAGAGACAAACTTGCAAAGGATTTGAGTGAACAATTTAATAAGGATATTGTTATCAATCCAATTGTATGGTATGCAAGTTCACTACATGTTTACGAAAGACATTTTAAATTTTTAGAGGTATGAAAATAAAAGATTTGTTACAGTTTAATCCTGAGGCAGAATTACAGTTGTTAGGTATGGATTATATACCGATTGAATTATCAATATATGGATGGTCTTCACCTGATACCAATGAAGACACAAAAAATATTACAACAGAGGTACATTTAATTCCTTCAGGATTGGAACATAAATATTCAACTGAAGCAGAAGCATAAAAACATTAAAAATTAAATTATGAATATTAGTATTTTAGGAGACAATTCACAGACAATTACGGTAGGTTGCAAATGTGCATATTTCGTTAGCGCAGAAAATTCAATCGCATTAACATTTGATAATGATGGTGAGGCAAGAACAAGTGAGGAAATGTTAAAGAAAATGAATCTCAAAACAAAGCACAATAATTGTGAAATTACTGTACTAAATATTTCTGATTATAATCTTCAGTTTAATTAAAATTTTACTCACTATTTAAAAAATTATCTTTATTTTTAATTATATGAAAATAGAAGAATCAATATTATCATTTTATCAACATTTGTTATTGAATGATGAAGAAAATAAAATGAATTGGATGCTTCACAAAAATGGTATGTGTAATTCAGTTTCACGAAATCCTGATGAGTGTTTATCGTTATGGATTGTTGTAAAGAAAAATTTCGTTGAGATTGTTGCATTGATTGAGGCAAAGGATAATGATACAAATAAATTGTGTTCAGACAATTTTGAAAAGTATCTAAATGAAAACAACATTAACGGATTGTATCGTCTTGATAACACTGTTGATGAAGTTAAATTCCGTTCAAAACGCCGTTCGCGTTGGGTTAAATCACACGATTGGCTTGAGACACCAATTGAATGTTTTGATTGGGCATTGAATGAATATTACAAGTATGTTAATCTTTTAAAGAATTTATAATATGAATATTGTAATTGGTAAAATAGGCAAAGCAATTAAATTCAAGAACTTACAAATCAATACTGGGGATGACTCCAGTATGATTTTGTTCTCGACAATGGCACGAATGTTGCCCGAACATAATTTTTATTTTTGTGGTCCAAATGACCTTCCTAAATTAAGCGAAGCGGAATATAACTACATTTTCCCTAATAAGAATGTACATTCAATGTATGTTAAGTATGACAGATTGGATCCTAATGATAAGGATTTGATTGGCTGGGACTCGTTGGTTGAAAATGCTCGCAAGATGAACATCAAGTTTGATTTTGCACTTTTGTTCACAGGATATGTTGGTTATCACTGTTTGAATATGTGTTGTAAACGACCTGATGGAAAATATTATACTCCACTAAATGCGTTTAAACGTTATTGTGGACCTTATGTTCATCTCGTTAATAGTTTGAACATTCCTCTATATACAATTGCAGAGGATCCTCGTTATATTACAATCAATACTGAGGAATTGTTTGTTCGTGAACGACTTATTTTAACACAGATGGTTGATTGTACAGTTCCCGTTGCTCAAAAGTATATTACTTCATACGAGGACCATACACATATTGAAAAGACACCTATTCCTTGTACATATGCAGGTGTTGAAAAGATTTTCCTTATGGGTATTGATAAAAACTGGCGTGATAAGATTGATATTGAGCGAAAAATCAATAATACAAAAAATCCTAAATGTATTGTAATTTCTAACGGACACGGAACTTCAGGTTTGAACTCAGGTGCTGTTCAAAAGGACGGGCGATTGCCAGGTTATCTTGAATATATAATTAACGGTCTTAAGGACACCCCATATTCAGATACAAAGGTATATGGTATGTGGTCTGAGGAAACAATGTCAAAATATCCAAATATTCAGGATAAGAAAATGATTGAACTTGGTGACGAAATTGCTGATGCAAAATATTCACTTGTATATTCAATTGTTCCAAACTTCATCACAATTAAACCTTATGAAATGATTATACAAGGTTTAGTACCATTTATCCATCCTGATTATGATAAGAACAGAATATTGGAGTTGCCTGAGTATTTGTATGTAAACGGTCCTGCAGATTTGGCAAACAAAATGGCAGAACTTGATGCAAATCCTGATATGTATCGTAAACTTATCAATGAATGTTTTGATTGTATTAAACCAGAATATCTTGATGGTTCATATCTTGTAAATAATATTATGTCAAAAATTGGAAATAATTTAGGATTTGACTATATTAATCATAAAGGTGTTGAGTCAATATTTGACCACTTTAGTGCAAATGTATTTGACCACACAAAATTTCAAACCAATAAAAAGTAAATAATATGAAGTACACAGATTTATGTAGTGCAGTACAAAATGAAATTGCACAAGTATTAAATTCAATTGACGAGAATAAGTTAAATAAATTTGTTGAACTAATCACACGCCCAGGTGTAAAGATTTTAGGTTATAGCGCAGGTCGAATGGGATTTGGTTTAAAGGCGTTCCTTATGCGTTTGAACCATTTGGGTATTCCTGCATATTGGTTGGGAGATAATTATATTCCACCGATGAATGAAAATGATGTATTTATTTGTGCTTCAAATTCAGGTACAACTGCATCTGTTTTCAATATTTTGGATATCTTCAAGAACAAAGCAAAGGGACACATTGTTTCATTTGTTGGAAATGAAGAATCAAAAATGGCAGTAAATTCTGAAATCGCAATCAAGTTCAAAACTTGTAATGGTGGATTGAATTCTGCAGACGATGATACAAAGATTAACAGTATTCAACCTATGACTACTTTAACAGAACAAAGTATGTTTGTATTGTTTGATATTGTTGCAATGATGGTTATTGAAAAATTAAATATAGATATTAAGGAGACTAAGAAATACCATTCAAATATTGAATAAGAATATTTTTTTATCTATATTTAACATAGTGATAATTAACATAGTAATAATTATATAAAGATAATTAGATATGAATATTAGTACATCTTTAATTTGTTGCGATTTATCCAATATATCAAAAGACTTGGATATTATCGTTGAACACGAAGGTTTTAATTGGTTACACGCCGATTTTATGGATGGACATTTCGTTCCCCGTTATGGTATATCACCTGAGTTAATTCAGGCACTTCGTAAACGATATGGTAATCGTGTAAAGATTGATAGCCATATGATGGTTCAAGATCCTTATACTTATGCTGATGTAATTGCACCATATTCAGATTGGTATTTCTTGCACTATGAGGCAGTTACAGATCCTGTTAGAACACTTCAAATGCTTCGTAAGAAGTATCCTAATTTGAAGATTGGAATTTCCTTTAATTTGTTTACACCTGATGCAGTAATTGAACAGATTGCAGAACACAGTGAAGGTGTAGTTGATGGTATGATGTTTATGGGTATTTCTCCCGGTGTACTTGGCACAATGTCATTTCCTAAAACAATTAAGCGCAGACTTGAATTTGTTAATTTGACAAATCCCGAAATTAAGACATTCGTTGATGGTTCTGTAAATTACGATACATTGTTACCGTATAAAAATGCAGGTGCTCATACTGTTGTTTCAGGTACAAGTGCAATGTTTAAGACACCTGAAAATAGTGATGGTATGACTCGTGAGGAAATTATCAATTTTAACATTAACAAAATTAAAGGTATCATTAAGTAATGAAAAGAACAGTTGTTATACCTGCGGCGGGTTTAGGCGCCCGCCTCGGGGATTTTACGAAAAATTATTCTAAGGCAATGTGTACACTCGGTAAGATGCCAATTATTTCACATATTATCGAGAAGTTTTCAAATGAAGATGAGATTATCATATTGCTTGGATATAAGGGAGATTTATTGGAACAGTGTGTAACTTCGTGTCATCCTGACAAGAACATTAAGTTTGTTACAGTTGATAAATACGAAGGACCAGGTTCAGGATTAGGTTATTCATTACACTGTGCATATGATTTGTTACAGAAGCCATTTATTTTTTGGTCGTGTGATACTATAACAAAAAAATTTGATTTGGATTCATTGTCATACGATACAAACTGGATGATTGGTGCAACCTCAAAACCAGAGTATTTTGATAATTATAGACACATTCGTGTAAGCGACAAAAATGAAGTCCGCGAAATTCTTCCCAAGTTAATCAAGCCTTCAAAGGGTGTATTCTGTTATACAGGTATTGCATATATTAAGGATTTTGCAAAGTTCTGGGAATCATATAATGAAGGATTTATCGAGAACGGCGAAGCATACGGTTTAAATAACCTATCAAACATTAAGGCATATTTTATTGACGATTGGATTGATACAGGTAACCGTACAATTTTTGAGGAAGCAAAACAAATGTATTCTTCACAAATGGAAGAGGTTATTTTGGAAAAACCCGATGAAGCAATTTGGTTTATTGATAATCGTGTAATCAAGTTCCATATCAGTGAAAAGTTTATTGCTGACCGTGTTACTCGATTTAAGACATTATTAACAGATAAACAAAACGAAGCAGGTATTTTATTGCCTAAGATTTTATCACACAATGCTCATACATATGTATATCAACGAGCAGATGGTGAAATTGCTTCAAAGAATATTACTGTAAATACAATGATTGATATTTTAACTCGTTACCTTGATAACATTGATGTAAAAGATGTTACTGACGAGGAAAAGGTTGCAATCTATAATGATTTTTATCTTGATAAAACAGTTTCTCGTATTAAGAAATATTGTTTTGATTTTTCAGATATTGATAAGGACGATGTTTATATTAACGGTTTGAAATGTCAATCAGCACAGAAACTTGTTGAAGGTGTAAATTGGACAAAACTCGCATTTAAGGGTATTTTTACAGATAACTATCACGGCGATTTTCATTTGGAAAATATTTTGGTTGATGGTGATAAATACATTATGCTTGACTGGAGACAGAATTTTGGTAAAACAATGATGGGTGATGCTTACTATGATATTGCAAAAATGTGGCACTCACTTATTGTAAATCATAATATGGTACACGCTGATTTGTTTACTATTGAAAATAAGTCAACAAACGAAGTTACTATTGATATTCACCGTACATTTATTGATGTTGAATGTGAAAAGGCATTGATTGAATATCTTAAAAATTCAACTATATATGATTTGAGACATGCTGAATTTTTAACAGCAATTATTTTCCTTAACATTGCAGCGTGTCATATTTATCCATATTCAAAATTCTTGTTTAATTTGGGTAAGTATATGATTAACGATTTTTATAATAAAAACAAAGATTTTTGGAAATGAAACGAATTGTAATTAGCGATGTAGATGGATGCCTCACAGACGGCAAATTTGTATATACTGCTGAAGGTAAGGTATCAAAAACATTTGGTCCACACGATAATGACGGTGTAAAGAAACTTAAAAAGGCAGGATATGATGTAATTTTCATATCTGCAGATAAACGAGGTTTCTCAATTACCAAAAAGAGAATTGATGATATGAAGTGTGAACTTTATCCTGTATCTGAAGAAGAACGCAAGGATTGGGTTGCAAATAAAATTAAGGATTATGATTGGTCAGCATTTTTTGGTGATGGTTGTTCTGATATTCCCGCAGGTGGTGTAGTCAATTTCTTTGGTTGTCCTGCAAATGCAAGATACGAGGTATTTGAGGTTGCAGATTATATTACACCATCGAATGGTAGTGAAGGTGCATTTCTTGACTTCGCAAATCGTATTATAGAATTAAATAATGATAATTAATAAATGAATATACTTATATCAAAACTTGATATTGCAAGATTTACGAAATGTCCCGATAAAATGAAAACATATGGCGGCTTTGATGTAGCCGCCCTTATGTTATTAAATATTGTTAAAGAATACCCACAACATACATTTTATTATATAGGTTCAAATGATATTTCTGAATTTGAAAACAAACCTTCAAATTTAATTGATATTGAAACACCTATTAAGGACATAAATCGTAAGTGTAAAGATTTGGAAAAATATGAAGTAGCAATAAATTATTGCAAGGATAATAATTTAACATTTGACTTTGCATTATATTGGTATTGTCGTTTTACAAATCTTGCAAAATATAAAGATGGTTACATTTCAGCAAAAGGTACACCTCGTAAACTCAGACAATGTGAACAATGTTTATCACATATTATGGCAGTACCTAAGGAGTTCAATGTTCCTGTATATTATATGATTGATGATGTAACCGAATTAAAACAAATTCCATACGATATGGATAAACCTGCTGCTATTTGGACGCAGTGTAATGGTACAACAACATATCAGCATTATACATCACCAGATAATCCAGTTCGTGAAAAGATACAATTTCCTATTAATTATAAACCGATTGAACGATTATGGTTACTTGGAAAAAATAAAGTTGACTGGCGCGGATATAATAAAACAAATGAATTTATTGTAACTTGTAATGCACCTTCTGACCAAACATTGGATAAATTCTTTTATGTTAAAAAATGGGTACTTGATTTATTCGATGATGCAACTGTTTATGGACGCTGGACTTGTACAAAGGCAATGGCTGCTGAAATAGAAAAACATAATGTAGCACATAGATTTGTTGAACGAGGAATGTGTGAAATGGAAGATTTAATGTTTAATACAAAGTATACAATTGTTATACCTCCGTCAAAGAGATATCCTGAATTTGTAACACAAAAAGTATACTCAATGTTGTATTATGGTATTATTCCATTTTGGTGCAAATATGATTATGATAAAGATAATTTATATAATGAATTCCCCGATTTCATTAAAGTTGAAACTCCAGAGGAATTATTAGATAAAATCAATTATCTAAACAATAACCCTGAAGAATATAAGAAATTGTTGTATCAGTTATACGATTTGTTGGAAGATAAATATTTTGATAATCGTATAATTCACGAGTTATTTGATGAAATTTTAGACTGCTAATTTCTATATTAAAATTGTATAAAATAATATAATAATCAATGAAAGAATTAAAGTGGGGTTGTATTCAGCCATTAACTGGAGGTATGTATATTGGTGCCCGTAATGCAATTGGCAAACCTGCTGATTGGGTAATATCATATCCTGGTTTGGCTGATACAAAAAAAGATAATAACGGAAATTTAACAAAGGTTTCAAACGAATATCATTTGCTTGATTGGTGTAAACGAAACAATGAGCTTCCAAAATATAAGGTATTTAATAAGAAACCATTTGAGCAAATGCAAACAAATGATGTTGAACTTATTGATGACCCTATTTGGAGTACAGGCGATATTGATTTGTCTAATACTGATATTGTTGTTTCCGTTCCAGTTTGTTCGGGATTGTCTCAGGCTACAATTGCAAATGAGGACACAAAGAATGAACGTAATTATAATATGATTTTCAATGCGTCTTGGGCATTGGATATAGTTCGACCTAAAGTATATATTTTTGAAAACGCGCCAACATTATTTACAGGTGCATCTGCAAAACCTGTAAGAGATGTAATCAATGAAATTGGTGAGAAATACGGATATTCTGTTATTTATTACAAGACAGATACAAAATTACACGATAACTGCCAACGCCGTCCTCGTACATTCGTTGTTATGGTTAGACAGGATAATGATGAAAAGGGCGCCCCGTTGTTAGGATTTGAAAATATTAAAACAAGCATTTTGGATTTCTTTGAACGAATTCCTGAAGATGCAACACAACAGATTGCATTAGATTTGAATGAAGAAGGCAAATGTTTCTTAGGTTTTGTAAAATATAAATACGGTGAGAATTATCGTGAAACTGCACAACCTTGGACAATTGGTAACATTATCAATAATAATTTATGGGAAGAATTTTATGAATATATGAGAATAATAAATGTTCCTCAACATATTCAAGATAAACTTCATAAATTGTGCGACCATATTCAATACAAGTTATCGTTAGGAAAGAATTTTTATTGTCTTGTTCCTGCGTGGACTCGTCCAACCGATGAAACTATTGCATCGTGTATGTTCAAACAGATACCGTTCCTAATGCACTTTAAAGAAGAACGAAACTTTACAATTCGTGAATGGCTTCATATGATGGGTCACCCACACGATTTTATTATGCACGGTGATATAAATATGAATTATGCTCAGATAGGGCAAAATGTCCCAGCGCGCACTGCACAATGGATTGTATCTGAAGCAGTTCGACTTGTTGAAAATTGGGAAACACTTGACCGTTCAGGCGATGCTGTGAAGTATATTGATAATACGAAACAAAAAGTGTTATGAGCAAAACAATAATAATTAAGGGAAAACCTTGTAGCGGAAAATCGTGGATGGTTAGACGAATAAAGGATGCCTTAAATATTAATATAAAACATATTTGGCGAGATAAGTATAGTTACTATTCAAATGGTAACCATATTTATCTCATCGGTAAATATGAAAACAATACATACGGAGGTCTTGATGCGTTTCATCCTAAAGGTTTAGCAATTGAAATGATTGAAGAAATTATTGCAAATGACAAAGACGCCGTTATTTATTGTGAAGGTTGTATTACTAAAGTATGGCATTATATAATATATTTAATAAAAAATGTTTATTTTATATAAATGAAGTAATAATCATATTACAATTCAATTATATGAAAGCAAAAGAAGTATTAAAATTATTAAAAATAACACGCCCAACATTAATATACGTAAAGAAAAATTAAATTTAATGAAGAAAGAATTAGAATTAGAATCAAACTTAGAAAAC
>JAEIGA010007580.1_pt1 | contig 16456 bp, 12 predicted proteins | sample 9270691 | NCBI WGS metagenome assembly JAEIGA01 (sample SAMN17057246, study PRJNA624740) | gut metagenome | biome: biome; isolation source: fecal sample | host: Bos grunniens | place: China: Xizang | collected 2019
ACGTGACCTTGTTGTTCGGCCACGATTCCTTCGCCGCCCACGTAATCGTATGATCACCGACATCGACCACGCGATTGACAGCGCCTTCAACGTTAGCGAAGTTTTTCGCGCCGATCGAAACTCCGTTCGTCTGAATGTCCACCGTCACGATCGCCGGGGATTTCTCAAGCGTGTAGGCGATTGTCACCAGCAGCGAAGAGTCGTCACTCTGGCAGATGGAGGCGGCGGTGATTTCGGGAACGTCCGCGAGGACGGAAAACACCGCGGTGAACAGCGCAAACGCAGCACATATAACTTTTTTCATGATTTGCTCCTATGTTTGAAAGATTTCCTCAGGATACGATAATATAAAGACCGCTGCGCGGAGTTATCCTTAGCGGCATGGCGTTCGTGGCCCGGCGGGTGAACGTGCGGGCATCAAGCTCTATGCAGTCCGTGGCGAGACTGCTGGCAGCGCCGGGGGGCGGATTGACAGTCTCAGATCCGGCATCAGGGCGCACCCCCGACCCGGCGGCGTTGCTGAAATCGGTTTCTTCCACCGACGACACCGCACCAAGCGCAGTCACGGTTCGTTCTTGCTCCGTCCGATCATAACTTGAATTTCCGTCAAAGCCGTTCAGAGCGGGACCGGAGAAATAAACCGCGGAGCCGGACGTACGCCCCGGAGAAATGGCCGATGATGCCGTCTCGCCGCTTTTGGCGCTGTCGCATAGTCCGGGCTCGCCGCCACCGTCCTTCGCCGACTCCACCGCAACCGTCGCCGCGAACACAAAACCGGCAACCACAGCCGCTATGGACGCGACGTAAAGCCAGCGCGGGAGCCGGAACCCAGGCGGAACTCCGCCGCGCTTTTCCGCGACCGCTGATGCAAGCCTGTCTGCGAACCCGTCCGGCAGACGGTCGGCTTCGTATGCGTCGTTCAATCCGCGAAAAAGAGCTATGTGAACCGACTTGCTTTTTTCCAGATATTCGCGGCACGAGGCGCAATGCTCCAGGTGGCGCACTATTTTTCCCGGCGGACTTTCCGTGCGGGAAAAATCAAGATAATCATCAACCATCTCCCGATATTCCTGACAATTCAAGATTTGTCTCCTTTCTTGGTTCCAAAGGCCTTTTCCAGCATAACCGCAAGCCGACGGCGCGCTTTATGCAGACGCCACTTCAACGTACCGGCGGGGATGCGCATAATCTGCGACATCTCATCGAGCGTTTTATCCTCGAAATATCGAAGCGCGATGACTGCTCTGAAATCCGGCGCCAGACTTTCCACGCAGCGGCGAAGCAATGCGGTATCCGTCTCAGACAACCGTTCGGCAAAGTCTCCAACGCCCCCATTTGACGCGATATCCTCAATCGCTTCCGGATCTTCGAGCACCTCGGCTCTGCTCTTGCGGAGATCTGAACGGTAAAGATTGTACATTACGGTATAAACCCAGTTCCAAAACGACAATTCCGCATTGAAACGTCCGATCTTTGCTATTACGCGTTCAAAAGTCCGGAAAACGAGATCCTCGGCCGCATGACTGTCTTTGCAGAGCGCAAGGGCGCAACGGAACAGCCTGTCGCCCAACTCGGCGACAAGCCTCCTTGCGCCAACTTCTCGATCGGCGGCAATCTCTTCCCATATCTCCACTTTCCCTTATATACGCCGTGAACAACGATCCGGTTGGCAAAAAAATTATCACCTAAAATTTTATCACACTTATACCATATATTGCGGTATAGCGGCAAGTTATAGGCAAGTCGTTAGTGATTAACGACTTCGCCGCGAGCACGAAAGTTGGTAGCGCGAATAGCGATTTGCCGCGACCTCAGTTTAGCGGCTGCTGGGGCACAGCCCTCTATCGACTTCGCTATGCGAAGCGACCTACGGTCGGGCCATAACCTTCGGGGCTACGCGGCCTGTCGGCCTTAGCTTCGCCCACTCCTAACTCCTACACTGTGCCCTCCAGCGCCTTACACTGTTCTCTATTTCAAAAAGACTGTGCGGCGACGACGACGGCGCGGCCTACTGGCTCAAGCGCCACATCGTCAGCTCACAGAGCGACACCCTACTTTCGTTATCGAGCTTTTCCGTCTATCAGCCGCGGCCGCCCCAGCTTATCGCCGCGAAAGCCGCAAGAAGGATGCCCAGCCCGAGAGCGAGCACCGTTCTTGTTCGTCCGGAAGTACCTTTCCATTCGCCGAGCATAGCACCGACCAGCGTCGAAAAAAAGATCGCGCTTGCCATAAGTACCCCGAAAGAAATATAGCGCATCTCTCCCATGAGCGGTTCGCCTACTTTCTGCAGAACAAACTGCATGACGCCTACGACTCCCACCGAAGCGCTGAGAAGGTAGTTGCTCCATAGACGCCCGTCGGCGGCATTGAGATAATCGCCGAACGAACGGTTGCGGCGGTGCTGCACGAAAACCCATACAAGCTGCGCGGCAAGTCCGCCCCACAGCGTAACCGTCAAAACCGGCATCCCTGCCCATTTGGCGGCAGTTCCCTGCGCCAGCGCCGCGGCTTCCCACGCGGGCGCCCCCTGAAGTCCGAAATTTATACCGGCGGACGCGACTCCGGCGACAATCGCCGTGACAATCCCTTTCTTAAAATCGTACTCCTTGACCGCGCTGCGTTTTTCTTCGGATGTCATCTCGGCTTCTTTCATTTTGCCGGCCGCCCCCACGAGCGCGATGCCGACAAGTGAAAAAAGAACTCCGCCCAGAACAATGCAAGCCCCCTTCGTCGCAACCAATGAAGCGGCGTTGCCGGTCACTACCGGCGGCAGCAGCGTTCCGGTCGCCGCGCAGAGTCCGGCGCCCACGGCAAGACCGAGCCCGACTCCGAGATAACGCACCATCAGCGCCCAGCAGAGAGCCCCGACTCCCCAAAGCGCACCGAATGCTACGGCCCGGATAAAAGTCCCTGCGCCGTCGGATGCGATGACGGCGAAAACGTCCGGCACCACGGCAAAGTCGAACACAAGCGGGAAAACGAGCCAACCGGCCAGCACGGAAACGAGCCAGCCGGTTTCGTAAGCCCATCCTTTCACGGCGCGGAACGGCAGTAAGTAAAGCGCTGCGGCGACACCGCCGAGCAGGAACACTCCCGTTCCGGCAAGAGGATCAACGGCGCTCATGCCTTTACACCGAGAATCTTCTCGGCGTTGCGGTAGAAGATTTTCTCCTTGTCGCGCTCCGGCACATCGAGCGATTCGACCAGCTCCGCCATAAAGCGCATCTGCATCGGCCCCTGCAGCGGCGCGTCGGTGCCGAATACAACGTGATCAGCTCCGGCAAGATTCACCATCTTCTGCAAAATCGTCGGATATGCATAGAGTAAATAGTGTGCCGTATCGACCCAGAGATTCTTCGGCAGCCCCTTGTCCGCAACCCGCTCGAGAGAGTCGAGATTGGGGAAAAACGGATAATTGCCGTTCTGAAAAAGCCCGGCGCCGTGGGCGGCGACGATCTTTGTCTTGGGGTTGCGGCGGGCCAGTTCCGCGATGGTCGCAAACGGTGAAAATCCCGTCCCCGGCATACAGGAGGTGTGAAAGAGCGCCATCGGCGTTTTCTTCAAGAGCGCGTCGACGAACCTGAAGTTGGACGGCACCGACAGATCGTAGCCGTGGTAGTCGGGATGGATTTTGACGCCGCGGAACTTTTTGTTGGTCTTAAGATAGGAAAGATCCTTGAGCGACTCGGGGAACGTCGGCGAGACGACCACGTAACCGTAGAACTCGTCGTGAGCCTTCAGCGCGGCGTCGAGTTCGGCGTTTCCCTCGCGGATGTCGTACATGATCGAGCGCGATGCCGAAAGGCAAAGCTTATTGACTCCGCTTTCGCGGCAGTACGATGCGAGTCTGTCCGCATCCGCAGCCCAGAAAGGAACGAAGTTGATGTTGCCGAGATGCCCGTGAATGTCAATTATCTTCATGACGTCCTCCTTACCTGTCAAGGATGTTGATCTTACGACCGTAGGAAGAAAGCATCTGCGCCGGTCCCTTCGCCTTGACGAGCAGTCCGTCCTCCCAGCGAAAGCCCTGAGCGCCGCGGTGAAGGAACATATCCTGCATAAAGGTCATATCGGCCTCAAGCGTATACTGCGAGCTCGTCTCAAGGAACGGATATTCACACTCCATCTGACCGCAGCCGTGGCACGGTCCGTAAAGAATCGCGTCCCCATAGCCCTTGTCTTTGATGAACTGATGGATCTTCGCGGCAACCTCGCCGGATTTGCGCCCTGCCCGCATCTCATCGAAAGTCATGTTCGCCGCATCGAGCCCGACCTGCAGGAACTTGCGCGTCGCCTCGGGACACTTGCCGAGCACGACCGGGCGGCCGATTGACGCGGAATACCCCTCGACCTTTGCGCCGATGGAAAAGTGGATGATCTCGCCGCGCTTGACCTTACGGAGCGTCGGGCGCGAAATGGCCTGATTGGAGTTCGGTCCCGAACAGCACCAGATCGGATAGCCGATCGTCTCCGCACCAGCAGCCGTCATCGCGGCTGCGGCGATTCCGCAGAGCTCCGACTCTGTCATCCCGGGCTTTATAACATCGAGAATCGCCTTGAAGCCGGCCTCGCTCGCCTTGGCGGCCGCCTTGAGACAACGGATTTCCGCCGCGCTCTTCTTCATGTAAAGCGGACGCACCATCTCGTCGGCCATGACAACGTTCTTGGCTCCGCCCATCGCCTTCATGAGCGCGGTCATCATCGTGTACGGGAACAGATACCAGCCCGAAACGCCGATCTTCCCGAGCTTGTAGCGCTGCACGACATCCTTCCATTTCGGCAGCTTCGATCCCGGATAGTCGGGTTGTGAAGACTCGCGGAAATCCATAAGCTGGATCACATTGGGAATTTTCGTGCGCGCCGTGGCATAGGTGAGCGATTCCGGTCCTATTATAAGAGCGCTCTCGCCTTCAACCGGCACGAGCACCGCCGCCGTTTCAAAGCTCGGCCAGTAATCCGAAAAATAACGCACCTGCGCCGGCTCGGATTCGGTCGAAAAAACCAAAATGGCGTCAAGACCGTTGCGTCTGGCCGCTTCGCGCAGATTGGCAATGCGCTGATCAAAATCGGCTTGTTTGAGGATTCCCATATCTTTTCCTTTCTTTTTTATGATTGTCGAACCCGAGGTCGAGGTTTATGCGATTATACCGCCAAGGCAATCAGACATTTAACTGCCCTTTGGCTTTTTCGACTTTCCTGAACTTTAGTTTTGCGATGTCTACGGTAGCGTCCATCAGATTGGAATTGCATGCCGTACGCCACAGTCCTCCGGTAAAATCGGGGATATCCATCGCCTGCGAACGGTTGCGCGCCGAGCGTTCGCTCAGTTCGCTCACCGCGCACCAGCTCGCCAGATCGTACACATCGGTGTCGAGCGGCAACCCCTGCTGCAGGCAGTATGCCCACCTGAGATCCATCAGAAAATCCATGCCGCCGTGGCCGCCGACCTTCTTGGCGATTTCGCCGACTTCGCGGTAAAGCGGATGGCGGTACTTCTCCTTTATCGCCTCCGTCACCTTTTCATCGAAGCTGTGATGCTTGAGTTTCCAGAGATCTTCTCCGGCGAAATAAATCTCAAGCCGCGGAAATGCGCGGAAAACCCCTTTTGTGCCGGATATGAGATTGAGCCGGGAATACGGACGCGGCGTCGAGACGTCGTGCTGCAGCATGATCGTGCGCCCCTTCGCGGTGCGGATCGTCGTAACGTTCATGTCCGCCATCGCGAAACGCTCCTTTTTAAGCGGATTGCCGGCGGCAAGCGCGTTGGCGGCGAACATCTCATAGCCCGCCTGCATCGAATCTACGGAAACGAGATAATCGAGACGATCTCCGCGATTGATGCCCATATCCATGCAGATGGGACCCAAGCCGTGTGTCGAATAATAGTTGCCGGCGTGCTTTTCGTTCCAATGGTTGCGCCAACGCTCCCACTGCTTGTCGTTGAAAATCTGCCAACGGCGGTCGTGGATATACGCTCCCTCGCCATGAACAAGTTCACCGAGCATCCCGAGTTTGCAGAGATTGAGCGCCAGAAGCTCCTCCTCGCCGTAGCAGCAGTTCTCAAGCTGCATGCAGTGAACACGGCACTTCTCCGCCGTTTCCACGAGCTCGTGACACTCTTCGAGATACATCGCGGCGGGAACTTCAATGAAAACGTGCTTGCCCTCCTTCATCGCGGCAACGGCGACCGGAACGTGGGCGTTCCACGACGTGCAGTTGTAGACCACATCCACATCTTTGCAGGCGCACAGCCGACGGTATTCCACATCGCTGCCGCTGAAAACGTGCACCTTGTCTCCGGTCTTCTCCAGAACGATCCCGGCGGCCTTGTCCGCATATTCCTCGCGAATGTCACATACGGCGGTTATCGCCACGCCGGGCACCTGCATAAGGCGGTTTACCGCGGCGGTCCCGCGCGCACCGACACCGACGATGCCGACGCGAATACCGTTTTTCATCGGGGCGGCGCGAAAGTTGCGCATGGGGGCTGCGCCGACATTCGTGCAGGTTCCTTTGCCGCATGTGCAGCCTGCAAGAGCCCCCGCCCCTGCCGACAATGCTATGCCCTTGATAAATTCACGTCTTTTCATGGGTTTCCCACTCGATTACATTTAGTTGATACTTTTTTGATTTTAACAAATTTTGCCGCCAGGCTCAATCATCTCTTGAGCGTATCGCTGAAGAAATCGGCGATTGTCGTATCGTCAATCTCCAGCCCGTGCGGATGATGTCCGTAAGCATAACGCCTTTTCACGGTTATGTTTCCGCCGACCTCTTTATAGCGTCTGGCGAACAGTTCGCTGTTGGTTGCGGGAGGAACGACATCGTCGGAGGCTCCATAGACAAGATACGCCGGAATGCCGGCCCCGGCAAGTTTTCCGGCCATATTGACCGGCATGCGCGGATCCTTGCTCCAGTCGGCGGCGGCGAGCTCGGACCAGGGGGCGAATCTCGCCTTAACCTTTTCAGGGTTCAATGACGCGAAATCGGGAAAGACCAGCAACGGGCAGTCGTAATAGATCGCCGCCACATTGCCGGGATCGGCCGCGGTGTAGCGCGTCGAGAAGAATCCTCCCCAGCTAAGTCCGATAAGGCAAGTCTTGGGCGCAAAGCCGAGTTCTTTGACAAGGTAATCCTGAAACGCCTTGCTTATCGCGATCCCCTCGTCGTTCATCCGGTACTTGAACGTATCGATCGTAACATGATGCCATCCCCGGCGGAGAAGATGCAGCGCGGGGGTGCGCGGCACAAAATCCTCGGCCCACTGCATCGTCCATGTCCACGGCCTATCCTTGAGCGCTGGAACCGAAGGCTCGACCACCCAGGCGGTGCAACCGCGAAACTCGAAACGGGTACGCTCAAAACCGTAAAACTTATCGGTGCCGATTATTTTACATTTCTCAGCGATCTTATCGGTAAGATTGCCCGCGTTTGCGAGCGCGGCGGCAAGCGCCGAGACCATCAACATGACTTTTTTCATTGCGCTTCCTTCTTTCTTTTTACACGTTTTTAAGTCCGAATCTGGCAAGATCCATATCGATTATTTCCATCGGTCTGTTCGTGCGCCACGCGCCGCGCGTGAAATCGGGGATGGACATCGTCCGCGAACGGTTGCGCGCTGATTTTTCGGTAAGTTCACAGATACAGCACGTGGCGGCAAGATCATAGACGTCGGTATCGAGCGGCAATCCCTGCTGAAGGCAGTAAACCCAGCGCGCGTCCATGATGAAATCCATCCCGCCGTGTCCGCCGACTTTTTCAGCAAGCTTTCCGACCGTCTTCCACAGCGGATGGCGGTATTTTTCGCAAACCTCCGCCGCCTTCTCGTCCGAAAACCATTTGTGAGCCCCGGCACCGGGTTTCTCTTCCAGGACGACGCGGAATGGATAATCGCATATCGCCCCCTTCGTCCCGGACAGGAACTGGATGCGCGAATACGGACGCGGCGAAGAAACGTCGTGCTGGATCAGAAGCGACTTGCCGCCGACCGTCCTGATAAGCGTCGAATTCATATCTCCCATCGCCACGTCGACGCCGCGCCGCGCGTTCCCCTTCGCAAGCGCATGCTCCATGTAATACTTGAAATTCGCCTGTTTCGAATCGAGTGAAACGAGATAATCCAATCTGTCGCCGCGGTTGACATCCATCGTCAGACACAGCGGCACGAGCCCGTGCGTGGGATACATGTTGCCGGCATGATCGCGGTTGTGTGCGAAACGCCACGCCTCCGCCTTCGTCCCTTCCGCCTTGCACATGTGGCGCAGGTCGTGGATGTACGCGCCTTCTCCGTGGACGAGTTCGCCGAGCATGCCGAGCTTCGCCAGATTGAACGTAAGCATTTCAACCTCGCCGTAGCAGCAGTTTTCCAGCTGCATGCAGTGCAGGCGCGTTTTTTCCGAAGTTTCGACGAGCTCCCAGCATTCATCGACGGTAAAAGCGCTTGGCACCTCGGTAAGAACGTGCTTGCCGGATCGCATTGCGCCGAGCGCGACCGGCACGTGCAGGTTCCACGGCGTGGCGTTGTAGACGACATCTACCTGCGGGTCGTCGCAAAGCCGCCTCCACGCCTCGTCGCCGAAATATTCCTTCGCGGCGGGCTTGCCGAATTCCCTGAGCCGTGCCTGCGCCTTGTCGATCTTCTCCGCCACGTTGTCGCAGATCGCGGTAACCGTTATTCCCGGAAGTCTGGAAACCCGGCCCAGAACCGCGTAGCCGCGAAGCCCCATGCCGACGACGCCGAGGCGGATGTGCGGCATTTTCGGCGCGGCGAAACGGTGCATCGGCGAGCCCTGCGTTCCCGCGAAGAACCGTCCTGCGCCCGCGCAGCCGCCGACGGCGCAGGCGGTCGAGGCGAGCGCTATTCCTTTGAGAAAATCTCTTCTGCAGTTGATCATGACATACTCCTTGTTTTATTTGTCTGCCTTCACATAATCGTTTCTGAAAAAGAAAACCCTGACGACGAACGAGAGCGATGCCGCCGAAACATAAAACCAGCCCAGAGATGCCATCGCCGTGTTCAGCGAAAACATCTCCGCGAACGCCCCAAGCGCAATCGGAGCGGACGACCCGATGAGAAACGCTCCGGCGGCATACAGAGCATAGGCGCTCGTGCGATAGCGCGGCGCGATGACTTCGTAAAAAGACGCGATAAAGTTGGCATCGTAGAAGCCGTGCACAAAACCGTAGAAAACCAGCATCGGCGCCAGGAGCGGCAAAGACGAAGTGCAAAAAGCGACCGCAACCGCCGAAACGGCGCACAGGACATGCCCGATAATATTGCAGTCGAGCCTGGCAGACAGATTTCCGCGCCTGCGCCACCCGTCGGAAATGCGGCCTGCAACGAGAGTTCCGGCAAATCCCCCGGCGCAGAACCAGAAAACCGAGTGGAACGCCGCCGACGCGGGAGTAATGCCCTCCACCGAGCGCATCAGGCAGCTGGGCATCCAGGTTCTGAAACCGATGTCTCCGAAATTCCCGAGTCCGAATACGAGCATCATCAGAATCGCGGACGGCTTCGAGAACATGGCCAGGAACGCCTCTTTCAGCGAAGCCCCCGAAGAAGCCTCCCGTAACGCGCCACGCGTTTCCGGCGCCGTGTCCTTGAGACAGAAAACGAGCGCTGCCGCAAAAACGGCGCCGACAATACCGAAGATCATGAACGCCCGGCGCCATCCTCCGGGCCCGAGTGAACTTAAAAAGCCTGCGGCGAGACTGCAAAGAACAATTCCGGCGTATACCGCCAGCTGGTATATCGACAGCGCCGTCGCGCGCGACTCCTTATGCAGCTGCTGCAGAACCGACGTCGACGACACAGGCACCATCGACTGTCCGATGCCGTTCAATATGCCGTAGGTGAGAACCATCATCCCAGCCGTGGTCGCGAACGACGCGAAAAAAACGCCGAAGACGAACAGCACCGAACCGGCGACGATAACCCACTTGCGGCTGAAGAAGTCGCCGAGAAATCCGCCGAACGGCACGGCAAGCGCATAGACGAGAAAGAATACGCTCGCCACAGCCCCCGCTTCAGCATCGCAAACGCCCAAGTCCATCCGTATCTGCGGCAATGTAGCGGCGTATATCTGCCGCGTACCCTGCAACAGGAAATACACCGCCCACAGAATCGCAAGCGCGCGCCACTTATAACCGACGGTTTTCAATCAGTCGCACCTTTTCGTCAGCCGATAGCGCGGCAGCCTGACGAGCGGAACCTTCTCAAGCGAAAGCGTTTTAGGGCCGACGTGCTTCTCTCCGAGATCGTCAACCCACTCTCCGCGCGGCAGATGAACCTCGCATGCGGCTTCCGCCGTCAGAACCGGCGCGACGAGCCACTCCGGCCCGAGCATAAACTGGGTGTCGCAGCCGGCGAGCCCCTCGCCGGGGAACTCATATTCCATGGAGCGAAGAATCGGCTCTCCCGTCTCGGCGGCGTGCCGGGCGCATTTGAGGATGTAGGGAGCGAAATCGCAATGCAGCCTGGCATAGTCGCGGCAGATGTCGCAAAGCTCCTTGGGCAGAACGCGCCATGGCGCGAGCGAAAACTGCATCATCGGCATCAGCGCCTGAAGCTGGCAGCTGCGCACTACAAGCTCCGCGCTGAACGGTTTGCCGGGAAAATAACTGCCGCAGGCACCGCCGCCGATCATATCAGCGACGGTATACGGATAACCGACAAGACCTGCCGTTATCATATCTTTCACGATCTTACGCTGCTCGCTCCAGCTGTGCGGCCGGTCGTGAAGGCGCTGCACTATCGCCTGGCCGCCGGTACCGTAACCGCTGCGGAATTCGTTGTAGGCTATGCGCGTACCGACAAGAGAATACGCCCGACCGAACTCGCTGCGCGGCATCCACTCCTCATTAAGCCTGTAATCTTCAGGGATGCACTCGGGGTCTCCGGCATCAAACTTAAAGCCATCGAAACCGTATTCGGCGGAGAACTTCCTTAAGCGCTCGACATAATATTCAAACGCCGCCGGATCCGTAAGATCGTACGCCGCGCTGCATCCGCTCCACCAGCGGATTATGGCCGCAGCGTTGCTCTTGCGCCGACGGATCAGAAAATTGCGGCCTTTTTCGTACCCGCTTCCCGGAAGCCCCGCATACGGATAATACCGCAGGGCGCGGTACTCTTTCTGGCTGTCGGGAGACACGAACGGACTCATCCACAACAGCGATTTCCAGCCTTGAGCGCGGATGAGCGCGAAGTACTTTTTAGGCTCCGGGAATTTCATATCGTCGAAAAGCTCCGCGCCGTGATACTTCATCCACCCGCCGTCCGTCATGAAAACGCCGCAGGGAAAACCGCTTTGCGCCACTTCCCGGACGTAATCCTCGCAGTTTTTCTGCGTGACTCCGCGCAGAAAAATCTCCACCCAGTTGTTGAACTGGGGTTTATCGAAAAATTCTTCCGGCGGGATTTTCCCGGAAAACGGGAAATGCGCGCGCGACGCTTTCAAGTACGCTTCGCGCAGCGTTTTGCCGACCGCTGAAACCTTGAGCTTTTCAAAATCCGATTCAAGACGCAGAATCCCTTTGGAAAAGCGGAACTTAAAAGGCTTCTCGCCCCAGACGTACCGCCCTTTGTCGGAGACAAGAAACGGCATGACCCCTCCGCCCCAGCAGGACGAGGAAAGATCGTAATCCCGTCTGCCGTAGCGCGCGTCAAACGTCTCCGACTTATCCGTCCACGGCTGATCCGCGCCAAGATTCACCGCGCCGCCGTACCAGCGCTCGCCATCAAGCAGTTTTATCCGTGAAACGAAAGTGCGCTCCGGCATTTTTTCCCGCATCCGTTTCCAGCGCTCTTCGATTTCGGATATTTCACTTGCCGCAAGTTCAAGCCGGGAAAGCTTCCACCGACCGGAAACATCGTCCTTCGCAACATAATCGCGCGAAGCCAGATTTTTGAATATCCCGCGCTTCTTGAGAATGTACAGATTGAATCCGCGAAGATGTCCGCCGGGGATCGTCTCTTTCAGATTCATCATAAAAAGGTAGGTCGCCCAAAGATCATCGACGCGGGCGCGCAGTTCGTCCGCGTACACGCTGTCGCCCTTTTTTTCCTTGAACTGCCGCCACTCTTCAAGCCCGGCCCAGATGCGCATCAGATAATCGGCATAACCGGCGCGTTCGGAAACGAGACCGCGCGTACCGTAGTTGCAGTACTGATCGATCCATCCGTAGCTGCCCCAGGCGCTGAAAACCGTTTTTACCCCCTTCGCTTCGCACTGTTTGCGCATGCGCTCGTTGGCGTCGGTGCCTCCCGTCTCCTCCTTGATCCAGCCGTATACGCCGGGAAACTCCTGCGCAAGGCGTATGAGCAGATCGCTCGAAGGTATCGGCACCTTTTCCGAAGTGTAAGTCTGGATAATCACCGGGCGCTTCGCGATACCGGCCAACGTGCGATAGTAGCGTTCGATATCCTCCTGCGAACGCGCGTCATGCGGCGGACGGCAGGCGATAGCGAGCCGCGTTGAAGGATATTCGAGCGCAAGCTCCTCCACATACCGGGCAAGTTCCGTCATTGCGGCGGTGTCGCGCCCCTGGCAGCCCAGTGTCACGACCACGTCCTCGCCCGCGAACGCCGCCGCCAGCGCCCTGAACGAATCCTTCTTCTCCTGAATTGTCAAAAGGTCGATGGCGTCGTTCGACTGCGCCCAGATAAAACCCTCGACTCCGGCATCCACGACAAAACGCGCCTCTTTTACGAGAGTGCCTGTATCAAGCGCGCCGTTCTCTTCGTACGGAACGCTCAGAATCGGATAAACTCCGCGCAGCTCCGCCGCGCAGGAGACGGCGGCGGCAAACAGTACATACCCGAGCGCAAGAATTTTTATTCTGATCTTTACCATTTTTCGTCACCTCTGCCTTACTGTAAAGTTGCGGATCCTGCCTTTGAAATACCGTTGCGAATTCGGATTCCCTCCCAGCAGCAGCGATGCAGGACGATCACCTGGCATCGGCGCGGGCTCCGAAAAGCTCTTGCCGTTGAGCACGACCTCCAGCATCTTGCCGCTGTGCCTGATGGTGAGGCGGTTCCACCTGTCGACCTCGACCGAGCGGGGGGGCAGAATCAGCTGCGAATAGTAGTTGCGGCAGAAATATCCGAGATAACCGGTCTTGAGCGAACCGTCTGGCATGATCCGCGTATCATACAGCGAACCGCGTCCTTCATTGAGCGCTTCAACGAGAAAACCCTCAAGCTTTTCAGGGAAAAACTCAAACGACAATTCCCACGGCGAATTCTGCGGCAAGGTTTCGGTCGGGAAGCCGACGAGATCGTCGACACCGTCGAACTGAAGTTCCCAAACGCCCTCGGCATCGCCGGAAACGGCCTGCTTCGGACGCGGGTCCCAGTCCTTGCGGTATTTGCCGTGGGCTCCGGCCGTCGCCGGACCGCGGTTGCGCAGCGTCGCCGGCGAATACAACCCGCCGAGCATACCGTAGAAACCGCGTTCGCCGTTTTTCGGACGGATAACTTCGCCGCAAGCGGGCGAAAAATCGTATTCGAGCGTCCTATTTCGCGAAACGTCGCCCCAGACAAGCGGCTCGGAGCGCCACGTTTTGCCGTCCATCGTGACAACCTGCACCACATACGCCATTGACTTGCGGTCCGCGAGCGGACGGAAGGAAAACCGGGCGTCGTTGCGGTTCCAGACCGACGGATACGACGCCTGACGGTTGAGCCGCGAAAGCGTAACCTGCGTAGTTCCCGGCGCGCCGATTGTGTAAGCGCCTGATTCAAAGGCGGCTTTGAGCGGAATCTCGCCGGAGATGATTTCGTCGAAATCTGCGCGCAGAACCGTCTTCTCAAGCTTGTCGCGCGGAATTCGCAGATAAACCGGAGCGGTCGCGGCCGAAATCCATGACGGCGCATACCTGGAACCCTTGACGGTCGTGCGGTCCATAATCCACTCGGCCTGCGGCACATCGCCGAGATCAAGCATGAACGTGCGCTCCGCCGCCGGTTTCGTGCGACAGGAAACAAACGTTACCTGAAATACGGCCGCATCGTCGTCTTCGCGGAAGCGGTCGATGCGATCCTCCGGGTTGTGGATGTAGAGAATCTCGCCGCCGCCGCAGACCATCGCGTAGCGGACGGGAGAAGCGCACTTTAGATCCGCGCAGACAACTCCGTCCTTGAGAGAGACTTCGCACTTTTCCATCGGAGCTAAATCACGCAGAGACGTTTTGACCCATTTGTGGTTCCAGCTGTTTGCCGGGGCGAAGTCGACGGGATGGAGACCCTTGCCGATTACACCTGAGCGACCATCGCGCGTTTTCCAGAAAACGCGGATTTGCAGCGCCCTCGCCGTGAAAAAGCGGTCGGTTTCCGTCACGAACCGGTGGTCGCTCGTGGTATCGGCGGAAATGAGCTTCGGATCGAATTTCTTCAACACGCGCCCGTTCTCGTCAAGCACTTCAACCGACGTCTCGACCGTTCCCTCGCCGCTCCCGTCGGCGATGTTCAAAACTTCCACCGCCAACGGTTCGCCCGGAGAGAGCGACTTGCGGTATGAAACGGCGAGATTCGGCTTTGAAAGATCGTCGCCTTCAAGCGGCGTCAATTTCTCGCCGCGCAGCTTCTGAAGGTACGAACGCACGATGCGCTTTGTGACGTAACCGTTGTAGAGCGTAGGCGCGAAGCACGTGTTTTCATTGTACTCGTCCCACTCGCCGAATTTCATAATGTCGGGATTCATCTCCAGCGCGACTTCAAGGACGCCGCGCAGCGTGCGTGTTCCGTTGTGCGAAATGTTGTAGGCGCGGGTGTAGGCGTTCTCATGCCCCAGGACGATACCCATGACCAGCAGCTTCTTCCCCTTGAACTCGCTCTCTTCAAGCACATCCCTGAGAATGCCGAATACGAGCCGCAGATATCCCGGTTCGTGCACGGTCGTGCGGATCTCCCGGTCGAAGCGGTTCATCGAATGGGTTTCGCCCACGGAAAGTCCGTCGACAACGCGCAGATTCTCGCGGAAAATGCGCCTGAGATACAAACGGCTGTCTTCACACAGATCGCCGGTCAATTCATATTCCCGGCGGAACCGTCCGCTGCCGGCTTCGGGAACATCCATGACGACGATAAAATCATTCCCGAACTTCGCACGGTATCCGTCCAGCCACTTTTGCATCAATTCCGGTTCGACTCCGGTTTTCGACCAGTACGCCGGAGTGCGGTTCCAGTAACCGAACACAAGGCTTCTCCCGTCGGGCAGACGGCTGACCGAATTGGTTATCGACAAGGCGATGTTGTCGAAGTTTTTCCCGGGGTCGAACCAGTGGTTGACGAGATACGCGGCGCAGTCTTTTACCGATGAATGCCCGCAGGCGTTGATCCAGCCCTTTACGCGCCAGTCGTTCGGGAAGGCGCACATGCCGTCGAATCCGTAGGATTTAGCGTCCCGCTGCGCCTGTTCAACTTCACTTTGCGGCAGATACGACCCCCAGGGCGAGGACTGATCCATATCCGGGTCGACGCAAAGCGGCTGATCGACATAACGTCCGATCCATCCTGTCTGCGTTTCGCTCAACTGGTAATTCTCGGTCTGGATGAGAGCTACGGTTTTCGGGAAAACCCTTTCCCGGACCGCACCGGACGCCGTGCAGACGCAGGCGGCGGCGATACCCGCGCCAAGCGCCGCGCCGGCGACATTCAATCTTTTGACGGTTTTATTTTTCTTTTGCTTCATAGTCTTCTCTCGCGTCAATACTGCTCAACCCGCAGACATCTGACTTTTCCCTTGAAATACTTTCTTTGCTCCGGATTTCCGCCGAGAATCATCGTCGCCGGACGCGTCCCCGGCATCGGAGCAGGCTCGATCACGGTTGTACCGTTGAGCGTCATTTCAAGCGTTTTACCGGTGTGCTTAAGTTTGAGACGGTTCCATTCTCCAAGCTTTACCGATCCGGCGGCGCTCGACACCGCCGCGTAACCGCCGCGGCAGTATTTACCGGTATAAACCGCCCGCAGAGAACCGTTCCTGCAGACTGAAACTCCGCGCAGCGAACCCATACGCTCGTTGACCGCCCCGAGGAGATATCCGTCAAGCAGCTCAGGCAGAAACTCCAACGTGACTTCCCACGGCGAATTCTGCGGCAGAGTTTCAGACGGAAAACCGACAAGGTCGTCGACACCGTCGAAGCGGAGCTCCCACCCGCCGTTGTCATTGCCCACGCGTGCCGGGCGCGGATCCCAGTCGGCGCGGCTGTTGGCATAAGCCCCCACCGTATGCGGGCCGCGGTTACGCAAAGTAGCCGGCGAAAAAACGCCGCCGAGCATGCCAAAGAAGTTCCGCTCGCCGTTCTTGGGGCGGACAACCTCCCCGCATTCAGGCGAAAAGTCGTAGTCGAGCGTCCGTTTTCTGGAAACGTCACCCCAGACAAACGGCTGCGAGCGCCATGTTTTGCCGTCCATCGTAACGACCTGCACGACATACACCATCGACTTGCG
>JAEIGA010007581.1_pt1 | contig 16455 bp, 18 predicted proteins | sample 9270691 | NCBI WGS metagenome assembly JAEIGA01 (sample SAMN17057246, study PRJNA624740) | gut metagenome | biome: biome; isolation source: fecal sample | host: Bos grunniens | place: China: Xizang | collected 2019
AAGGCCTTTAACCAGGCCATTCAGGAGCTGAACAGGTTCTTTAAATAGGTGCTATTTGGCTATCAAGTCGTGGGAGGTCAGCTGCAACAAGGCTTTTGCCAATGGCAGCAGGTCTGAGGCGGCATTGCCTTCCGTGGCTACGAATTGGTTGACATCGAGGTCATAAGCCATGAAATCCGTAGGGGTGAACAGCGAGACACCATTATTATAGGTGTGCCAGGCCACTTGACTGTTGTTGCTTTCGCTGAGCACATCGCGGCTGAAGGTGAAATCACGATGGTCGATGCCGAGCTGCCCCAAGAGCGTTGCCGCCAAGTCGCTTTGATTGCAGATGCGCTGGATTTTTCTTGCTTCCTTCACGGCACCGCCAACCCATATCAGGGGGATATGGTTGTAGAGGCGTGTGCTCTCGTCAATGCCCAGATAGCGATATCCATGGTCGGGCAGCAGGATGACCAGCGTATTGTCCCACTGCGGCATCTGACGCAGGTCATCGATGAACTGGCCCACACAGCGGTCGAGGTAGTGGAAGGCATTATAAACCTCATCCTCCAAATCCTGTGTCGGAACATCCCAAGGCTCATGACTTGACAGCGTGAGCAGCGTCTTCATCCAAGGTCCTCCTTGCTCGGCTCTGATGTCCTCAAGCAACGCGTTGAACATGAGGTCGTCACGCACGCCCCACTGCGCCGACTGCTGTTCCTGCAAAGAGAAATCAGCTCTCCAGCACAGACGTTCATAGCCGCTTCCCATGACGTAGCTTCGCATATTCGTGAAGTTGATGTCGCCCCCATAGAAGAAGCCGGTGCTGTAGCCCGCGTCCTGTAGTGAGGCTGCAATCGAGGGCAGCTTCCGGCTCTTTTCCGGTACTTTCATCACCGAGGTGATGGGGAAAGCTGGGTAGCCACTCAAAATGCTCACGACGGCTTTGTCCGTTCGCCATGAGTTGGCATAGCACTCCGTGAAATCGATGCCCTCGCGCCTCAGCGCATTTAGGCGGGGTGTTATCTCTGGATGTCCTCCCATGTCCGTGAACTGCCCGCCGCAGCTCTCCATGATAATGATGACAATGTTGGGTTTCGCGGTGTTTAACAGTGTGTCAGGTGCCACGCTTTCGGTGGTAAAGATTGCATTTGTGAGGGAGCGGCACTCCTCATCGGTGAAGTAGTCGTAGCTCACCAGATAGTCCCCTGATTTACCCAGCGAAGACAGGAAGCTGAAGACAGGATTGACGGCTGCATGATTGAGAAACTGGTTCTGCGAGAAATACACTTGTCCGATATTGGTTGTCGATTCGCCCAATCCACCGCGAATCCCCACAACCATAACGGCTGCCAGTAGCAGATGCACGCCTCCGTGCCACCAGCGCGCAACCTTCATAGGAGGTAGCTTCGCCAAACGAACGTAGGTGGCATACAGGCCCCACGACAAGAGCGCCCACGCCACCATGCGGGCCACAAGATAGCCTATACTGACGCTGGCGAATGCCTCCGAAGGTGTCTCAAGATATTGCAGACAGGAAGCATCCAGCTTGAACCTCCAGAAGCTGTAGAGGCTCATATCGGCGATAAACGCCAGTGCGAGTAGCATGGCAACGAGCAAGTAGTAAGCTCGGAACAGCCAACTTGGCAGAGGAACGACGGACGCGGCTATCGTCATCAGCACGGGAAGAATCAGGAAATAGAGCGCAGTGGAAATGTCAAGGCTCAAGCCGTGCCAGGCCACCAATAGCAAGTCTGTTGCCTGGAATGTGTTGTCCGCGTGAGCAAGCATGAAGCACCACTTGGCGGCCATGAAGATGGCCACCGTCAGCACGAAAAACCTGAAAAGATAAACGAGTTGCTGTTTCATTTCCGTCCGAAATCAGCGGGTATTTCTCCCCATTGCTCAGTGTCCCATTTGATGAGCGGAAAGGGGACTCCATTTTGGCGTAGCCAAGTCTCAGCGCGTGCCACGAGGTCGAGCAATGGCCGGTTCTCGGGGGTGGGAGTCAGTGTGGTCTTTGCTTTGCGCTTGTTGACCCAGATGATGGCCGTGCGGCTGTCACTATAGACTGGCATCGAAAGCCCTTTCTGTTTCATGAGCGCCATTGCGTGCACAATACCCAAGAACTCTCCGATATTATTAGTGCCATGCACCGGACCATAATGAAAAATCTCCTGACCTGTCTTGAGATAAATGCCACGATACTCCATCGGACCTGGATTACCACTACAAGCGGCATCCACCGCTAAGGCCTCAGCAGCCACTTCCATAGGAAGCGGCAACACCGTATCGTGACGGTAGTCTGGAGGATTTACAAGTGCAGCCAATTATGAATTGTGAATTATGAATTATGAATTGATTCCTACATCCTCTCAGGCACTTCAATGCCCAATAATCCCATACCTGTCTTAATAACTTTAGCTACGGTTTCGCAGAGAGCGAGACGTACGGTACGCTTTTGGACATCAAGTTCCTTCAGAATCTGATAGTCGTGGTAGAAACCATTGAACTCTTTCGCTAAGTCATAGCAGTAGTTTGCAATCACGCTCACATTATAATCCGTACCCGCTTGGGTCACCACAGTTCCAAAGGCTGCAAGCTGCTGAATCAAGGAAATCTCTTTTTCCGAAAGGAGGCTCTCTGCAGAGATTCCGCTAAGCAGCGTAGCAGTGCTTTCGGCTTTCCGAAGAATGCTGCGGATACGGGCATAGGTATATTGGATGAACGGCCCTGTATTGCCATTGAAGTCGATGCTTTCTTCTGGGTTGAAGAGCATGTTCTTACGGGCATCCACTTTCAAGATGAAGTACTTCAAGGCTCCCATGCCTACGATGCGTGCTATCTCCTGGGCTTCGGCCTCTGTAAGGTTGTCGAGCTTGTTCACCTTATCCTTGCTCATCTCGCGGGCATCCTCAATCATCTTGGCGATGAGGTCGTCGGCATCCACGACAGTGCCTTCGCGCGACTTCATCTTTCCGTTGGGCAGTTCCACCATGCCGTAGGAGAAATGCACGAGGTCCTTGCCCCACTTGAAGCCCAGTTTGTCCAAGAGAATGCTGAGCACCTGGAAGTGGTAGTTCTGCTCGTTGCCTACGACATAAATCATCTTGTCGATGGGGAAGTCTTGGAAGCGCAGCTTGGCCGTGCCGATGTCCTGTGTCATATAGACACTGGTACCATCGGCGCGCAGCAGCAGTTTCTCGTCAAGTCCTTCCTTGGTCAGGTCTGCCCACACGCTGCCGTCGTCGCGGCGGTAGAAGAAGCCCTTGTCGAGGCCTTCCATCACCTTGTCCTTGCCTTCGAGATAGGTCTGGCTCTCGTAGTAGATCTTGTCGAAGCCCACGCCGAGTGCCTTGTAGGTCTCGTCGAAGCCGGCATACACCCAGTCGTTCATCTTCTTCCACAGCGCGCGCACCTCGGGGTCGTTCTGTTCCCACTTGACGAGCATGGCGCGAGCCTCCTGCATCAGCGGACTCTCCTTCTCAGCACGCTCCTTGGCGGCTTCCTCGTCCATGCCTTCAGCCATGAACTTGTCCGTCAACTCTTTCACCTCAGCGCGATAGTGCTTGTCGAACGCCACATAGTAGTCGCCGATGAGGTGGTCGCCCTTCTTGCCCGTGCTCTCGGGGGTGGCACCATTGCCCCACTTCAGCCATGCCAGCATCGACTTGCAGATGTGTATGCCGCGATCGTTGACGATGTTTGTCTTCACGACGCGGTTGCCGTTCGCCTCCATCACCTTTGCCAAAGCCCAACCCAATAGGTTGTTGCGCACGTGGCCCAGATGAAGCGGTTTATTCGTGTTGGGCGATGAATATTCAATCATCACTAATGGTGAATCCTCCTTGACAGGTTTCAGGCCGTAATGCTCATCCTGTTGGATGCTAGTCAGCAGACTGACCCAGCAGGCATCAGCGATGACCATGTTCAGGAAACCCTTGATGACATTGAAGCGCGCCACAACGTCTGGCAAGTTTGCTACCAGGTAATCACCTATCTCCTCAGCTGTAGCCTCAGGGGCTTTGCGACTCATCTTCAGGAACGGGAATACTACCAACGTCAGATGTCCCTCAAACTCCCTCTTTGTGGCGCTCAGTTGAATCATCTTCTCTGGCACATCCTGACCGTACAGCCCCTTGATGGCCGCCTGTATTGCGTTTGTCAGCTTTAATTCTATTTGCATATATTTATCTGTTAATTCTTACGTCCGTTCAGATACGGCCGCAAAGGTACGGAAAAATCACGACTAAAACATAACAATCACGGAAAAATCCCTTATAAACAGATTTCTTTAGCTTATATGCTGAAATAGTCAAAGCCTATAATGGTATCCACGAATCGATGTACATAGTCGGCAGCTGTAGGAGGCCATTGGAAGCCGAGGCGGTAGAGCACTTGCGTGGTGTAGTCGTTGGTCGATTCTATCCAGCTTGTGACGTGGTTACCGCCCATATTGTAAGCCATCAACGGGCGAAGCAGAGTGACGAGGTCGGGATTGTCCATCATCTTCTCCAAGGCCTGCTGGAACGCCTTCGTTTCCACGCGTTCCAGCGTGATGCCTGCCTCGGCAAAGCCCATCAGGATGTCGCTGAGGAACTGGCGGTGTGTGTTGTTGCTCTTTTACTTAACAGGTCTGCGCCGCAAAAATATGCGTCTCTAAGGTCTGCGCCGCAAAGGCTTGCGCCGCAAAGGTCTGCGCCGCAAAAGTATGCGTCTCTGAGGTCTGCGCCGCAAAGGTTTGCGCCGCAAAGGTTTGCGCCGCAAAGGTCTGCGCCGCAAAGGCTTGCGCCGCAAAGGTCTGCGCCGCAAAGTTTTGCGCCTCTAAGAGAAATACCCCTCTTAACAGCTTCTAGTACAGCTTGTTTTATTGTAGAAGCTTCCAATTCAAAGATAATGTATTTAGTAAAACGATTTTGTATAATTATATTTTTCATATACTTTTTATTTTTTTTGTTTAATTCTTTAGTTTTTATAACATCCCCTCTTCTTTCATCTGTAAATATTCTTCATAAGTAACAGCGTGCTTCGCTGCATAGTCCCGAGCCTCTTCGCGCTTCTTCCTTTCCTCTTCCTCAATCTGCCGCACCATAACGCGGTTCGTCTCCTGCAAAGTAGCTCGACGCTGCTCTGCCAACTGCTTCAGCTCGCCTGGAGTAAGCTCTTTCTTAGGCGGGTTATCATAGTACCCGCCTAAGACCTTTTCAAAGTGCTCATCACGCTCGAAGAGCCAAAACACCGAAGCTTTCCAATACCGAACCGATGCGCACCGCCCGTTCAATACATCGCTCTTCGCAAAACGAACGATGGCATCCACGAGCGCTGGCTTCCCCCATTCATTTGCCAATCGTTGGATTCGCGATTTCTGACCGCGCGAAAGACCATAGTTCACTCGGCAAACATGACTTTCGTACATGTCCAAAGAGCTGTTCAAAAATTTCACAAAGGCTGTCCAGTTGATTTTGTTCGCCTGCTTGTCTTCTTTCTGCGAAGCTCCCGAAGCCTCGCGCGAAAGACAAGCAGCAACGCCTCCCTTTTTCTCAGCCTTTTCTTTATTACTTTCTTTTTTGCTACTTTTTTCTTTCATTTTTCTTTTCCTCTCTTTTTGAAAACATACTCTTTTGGTGGCACTAAAAAATTTGCTAATAAAGCGTTGCTCAATGGGCAGCACTCCACTTCATCGCAGATGTCGCACAACTCGTCGCACGTCACCCATCTCGAATTGATTCTACTCATGGCGCACCTCCTCTTCAAAATCCTCGAGCACTGTTGCCAAATCTGTCAACAACTTTCCTTCATCGAACAGTACACCCTCTACCGTAATCTCGGCAGCTTCCCAGAAACAAAGCAGGTTCCCACGGCTCAATCCTCGCCACGACTTCTTTTCCAGATCATAATAGCTGATACCCGTATGGTTCACCCGCTTCACCCCTTTTGGCTTCGCAGAGTCAGGAATATATATCGGGTTTCTCGTCCCAATGGCGAAGCGCTGCTCGCCACTCTTCTTCCAATAAATAATGCCGCAGATGTGATTCCCTAGCGACTTCTTTAGCGCTGCTGCGCTGTATCTTATTTTTCTGTTTTTCCACATGACTTTAGTATTCAAATGTATGTTCTTCATAAAGTAGTGCAAGCTCTTGTTCAACTTGGTTTCTAGTTGCACCCTCGCCAAGTATTGCTATCACATGAGCTCGCATTTCTTTTAACCATTGTTGCCGAATCCGCTTGCGCCTCGCTCTTTCTTCGTTACTTAATTTTTGATTTTCTTTTAATAAAGCACTCCTGCTTAAATTCTCGCTCTGCATAATTACTTGAAGATTACTTGGCCTGTCGTCCATAGAGTTGTTGTTGATGTGGTCGATCACCCAGTGACGTGGATCTGCAATGGCAAAACCTGTCATACACAACATTGTCAATTGGCTTTGACTCAACAATCTTTCCTTGCCGTTCAACTTAATAGTGTATTGATACCTCCATTTGAAATCACATCCTGGGTTCAATATCGCTTTCTTTTGGAATATCACCTTTTTTCCGTTTCTTCTTCGAAGAACACGCCAAAATCGAAGTGGCTTGTCCTGGCGCAAATCGTCAGGACAATACTTCAATACACCCTCCCACGTTGGAACCCATTCCAAGTGAAGAGTGTCAGTTATTTTCTCATTTTCCATACACATTATTTATATATATACGTAAGGTTAATGTAATTTGTGAGAATTTTTGGTCACATCGGTTGCCTTTCAGTAATCGATATTGTGCTCGTTCATGTAATCCAGCAGCTCTTTTGTTTGAGATTGCAAAATTGTCACTATGTGATTGATTTTTGCAACCATCATCTGAATACACTCTGTCGAACTAAGCAGATATCTGTAAGCCCATGGCAGCTTTTCTATCACTTCCGCTTCTCGATTATCGATGGATTTAACATCTTCCATCATATCATTGTAGCAGGAAAGCGCATTGTCCAGGTCATCCTTGATACCTTCTATTGTTTGACATTTCGAAATGATGTCTCTGACCACCTCTGCGTTCATAGTACACCTCCTTCCGTGATTACCATGATGAATGCGAACACCGCACCTACTCCTAACATGCCGATTGCGAAAAGCGCATACAACAGCGCATCTTCAATTTTCTGTTTCATTGTTCTCTTTTGTTTAGGTTGATGAATAACTTTACTTCTGCAAAAGGCCTTTTTGCGGTGCAAACATACAGATTTTTTAGCACTTTACCCCCCCCCCCCGTTAAATAATGTTAAACGGGGAAACTTTGTCCAGTTTTCATGGTTTTCGTACTACTCAAACCCCTAATTTTGCCAAAAAAAATCAGCATGTTACACTTCCGCTCCTTTTTCACGTCCCTCATCATCGTCATCGCATTTCTTGTCGCTTGCAGTCCGGATGACCCTCAACCCGACCCCGAACCCGAACCTGCGCCCCAGCAACAACCACCCCAGCCCGAAATCAACACCGAATGGGAAGGTGAGGAAAATTTCACTTTCTGAAAATTTTTTACTTGTTTTCTTGCTTCGTATTTTTCTTTTTCATACCTTTGCACCCGTATTCAAAATACAGCGTTCTATCTCTATGCTAAAGCTATGCTAAAGCTATACCAAGGCTATAAAACAAAAAAGGCTTTTTATTACATAAAAACACCCTTTAATTAACCCTATTTTTTTAACCTCAAATCTTTTTTACTACCATGGCAAAACTTGATGGTGTAATCCAATTCACTGGCAAACTCGGTCAGACCGTAGGTGCCAAGGGGCAGGATGGTCGCAACGTGCTTCGCGTGCGTCGCAACACAATCAAAAACCCCAAAACCGATGCACAGTGTGCACAGCGCATGATCTGCACGACCGCCGCACAGGCTGTCAGTCAGCTCAAGCAAATCCTCAACAACAGCTTCGAGGGCAAGTCCTTTGGCGCTAAGTCGCTCCAGCACGCACGCAGCCTCTACATGCGTATGCTCCGCACAGTCCCCTCTCTCGATGGCAACGGAATGGTCTATCTTCCCAAAGGTAGCCTCAACTTCCCAATCAACAAGTATCCGCTGTCAGAGGGTTCTCTACCCGATCCTGGCGTTAACATCGACACCACAGATGGTATCCTCAGTGTCCAAAGTGCAATCGCTGCGGGCGCAATCGCAACGGCTACGGCTAAGCAGGCTTTCCCAAAAGTCGAGGTTGGTCACCAAATCACAATCGTCGTCGCGCACGATAACGGTGCAAGCCGTGAGGTCGTGAGCTTCTGTCGTTTCGCATTCAAGAACAACACAACCCCTGTGTTTATCACCTCCGAGGGTACAACAACTCTCAACCCCGCAGCTATCGACCTTTCGCTGGCTGAGGGAAATTGGGATAAGCTCGGCTTTGAAGTTGACGTAGATAGCTTCCTCCGCATCGACCTCGTTAAGTTCATAGGGGGAGATGCCGCAATTGGCGCCTCATTCATCGTGTCCGACAAGGCTGGGGGCAAGCGCTCCACTGCTTTCTTGAAAGTGAACACCGATGTTTCCGATGCAGAGCGTGGCGGTCTCCCTGCCGCAGAAGCTATGCCTACCTATGGCGACAACGCTGCTTCTCTCAACCTTCCTTCCGACTACTACCTCCAGAACTCGATGACGCCCGAGGCTGGTGAGTAAAGTCCTTACCGTTCCCGAGGGCTCTCCCGAGGGCTCTTCTACCCCCTCGCGAGCCCTCGCGGAACATTTTTCCTAACCTCTAAATCATTTCTACTACTATGGCAAAACAAATTGGTGCTATCCAGTTCATTGGTAAAGTGGCCAACCTCGTTGGCTTCAAATCTTACAGCGGTCCCGCCATCCGTGGCGCGGCCACAAGTGTCAAGAATCCTAAGTCCGCTGGGCAGAACGTGCAGCGCATGATTATGGCAACCACTGCCATTGCAATGTCGTACTTCTCAGAAATTTGCAACAACAGCGTAAAGGGTGTCGCTTTCGGCGCTCCGTCGCTCAACTATCTGCGTCGCGTGTGGATGAACATGCTTCGTGCTGACATCGCCAATCAGGGCGGTGCTAACACCATCTACAACGTCAAAGGCTCCCAGAACCTCTGTATCAACCCCTACCTGCTTTCCAAGGGTACGCTGCGGGGTATCAACATCAAACCCTTCAATGTTGGCCTGCCCATCGAAATTGATGCCAAGTACTCTGCTACCGAGTCGGGTACTAGCTTCAACGACCTCTTCCCGAATGTGAAGCTTGGACACCAACTCACCTTTGTGGCTGCATATCGGAACACTCAGACGGGCGAAATCTACTTTGGCTACGCTCGCGTGGCAGCAAAGACGAACGAGAACCCCTTTATCATCCCTACTGGAAACGAGGGTGTGTTCAAAATCAATCCCGCTGCCATCAACACCGCACTGTCAGAGGGTGATTGGGACAAGATTCTCATTCAGCCTTCTATGTCCGTCCCCGAATCAATTACCATTGATCCCTACGTGGCTCCCGGTGCTGACAATACGACTCCCATTATCGCGGCTGCTGTCATTGTTTCTGACAAGAAATCCGGCAACCGCTCAACGACCTACCTCAGCGTGGCATCAAACATCACCACTGTTATTCCCGCCAACTGGGAAGACGCCGCGGCCTCTTATGGTGCCACCTCTAGCACCATCGATGTTCCTGCCGACGCCTACCTCAACAACTCTGTTGACACGGGCATTGAGACTCCGGCTAGTAGCATCGAGCTGGTGAAAATCTACCAGACTGATGACACTAACGAAGAGCCTGTTGAGCGTAATTTCCTGATGGCTGGCCGCCGTTATACTTTTGTGTTCAACAGCGATGTTCCCACCTCACCTGCGCCCAGCTGGAGTTACGATGCTGCATCCGCTGTATCTGTATCGGTTAACGGGAAGAAAATCGTCTGCACAATTAACGAAAGCTTGCAGGAAGACACTGAGGCTACTTTGACCATTGGTGGCACGAATGTCTTCGGCGGGTTCATCATCAATGTCTGATTCTTTACCCTTCAGCGGGCGTTCCTAATGCATGTTCGCCCGCTGACATTTCAAATCTTAGTCACCATGAACAAAGAAACATTGAAAACAATTCTACAGCTCTTGGCTGCTATCATCACAGCGCTTCTCACCACTCTCGGTGCACATGCCGCTGGTCTCTGAACCATGAAAAACATGCTACGTTTTCAAATCCTCATCATTCTTCTCTGCTGGGCTGCTACGCCCGGCAGAGATTTAACCAGCAACCTCTATGACTCAACTCGGCAAATATTTCACATTGGAGGAATTAGTGAAATCGGACACTGCACAGCGCAGAAAACTCTCCAACTCTCCAAACGAGCAACAAATCCAAAACCTCCGAATCCTCGTGCTGATGACACTCGACCCGTTGCGCTCGCTGCTGTCTCTGCCCCTCGTGGTCAACAGCGGATTCCGCTCTCCCGCCGTGAACGCCGCCGTGGGTGGCGTGCCCGCCTCGCAGCATTGCAAAGGGGAAGCCGCCGACATAACAGCTTCTTGTCCTTCTGCAAATCGTCTGCTCTTAAAAATTATCTTGGAAAATTACTCCACGCTCTCATTCGACCAGATAATTGCTGAAAAATGCGACAAATACGGTTGCCCGCGCTGGATTCATGTTTCTTACCGAATCGGACGCAACCGAAAAGAAATATTGTTTAGATAGATTTCGTTTCATAGATAAATTGTTTAGGTTATTTGTGTCATAATCGTGATAGCGCAGTCCGTGAGGGATAGCGCTATCTTTTTTGCGGCACAAAAGCTTCATCGAAGCACTTGTGCCGAATGCTTCTATCCTCGCTCCAAAGCAGTGCATTCTGCACTGCTTTTCTTCCATCGCCTTTCTAACAGCGTTGCCGCTGTCCCCCGTCCTCCGCAGAAGAGGTCTGCGTCGGTCGCTCGGGGCCGATTGACATTCAGTCAATCGTCTTTTTCCCTCGCTACCTTTTGCGTATCCGAAACGATAGATTCAAACACTTTTCATGCGACAAAAATATATAATAATTGTATGTGAACCAAAAAATAAAGAAAAATTTCTGAAAACCCAGTTGAACCTTCGGAGAATCTTCGGTTTCAGTACACTACGATTAGAAAAATAGAGGTGAAGGGGGCTCTTTTCAGAAATATGTTGTACATTTGCAACAAAATATGAAAACAACACAAATGAAGGGACATCAACGAATGAACAGCGCGACGGTCATCAAGGTTGGCGGCGCTGTTGTGGAAGACCCCGCACAGTTGGCCATCCTGCTGGATGAATTTCAGAAGATTGAAGGGCCGAAAGTGCTAGTGCACGGCGGCGGACGGTCAGCTACAAAGCTTGCAGCACAGCTGGGCTTGGAGAGCAAGATGGTGGGCGGTCGTCGCATCACTGACGCTGAGATGCTGCGGGTGGTGACGATGGTGTATGGGGGCCTTGTGAATAAGAACGTTGTGGCACAGCTTCAGGCACGGGGCGTCAATGCCTTGGGGCTGACAGGGGCAGACATGAATATCGTTCGTGCCCATCGCCGGCCCATCACCCCCGAGGGTATTGACTTCGGCTTTGTGGGCGATGTGGACAGTGCCGACGGCGAGCGCTTGCAGCAGCTGCTGCAAATGGGTATCACACCCGTGATAGCCCCTCTCACTCACGATGGCGCCGGCAATATGCTCAACATCAATGCCGACACGATGGCGCAGACGGTTGCGGTGGCACTGTCCCGCGCTGCCAAGAAGGGAGTTCTGCCAGCCGGAGAGTCAGTCGCTGGCCTGGAAGGCGGCAGCACCACGCTCACCTATTGTTTCGAGCTGCCCGGCGTGATGCGCAACCCGGAGGATGCTTCTTCGCTGATCACGGAGATAAGTGAGCAGACGTTCCGCGAGCTGGTGGCCGACGGTACGGTCAGTGGTGGCATGATTCCGAAACTCGAGAATGCCTTCGCCGCCATTCACGCTGGCGTCAGCAGTGTACGCATCACCTCTATCCACCATCTGCAGGGTGGAACAATACTTTTTTAACTGATTTGGACTTCCGCACTGACATATTACCCCATCGCGACCGCCTCTACCGTCTGGCTCTGAGCATTACCATGCAGACAGCTGAGGCTGAGGATATCGTGCAGGATGTGATGCTTCGCGCGTGGGAGCGGCGCGATGAGTGGCCTTCCATAGAGAACATACAAGGTTGGCTTCTTCAGGTGTGCAAGAACCTGGCCCTTGACCGCCGCAAGAGACAGGAACGGACAAGCCCGCTGCCCACCTCTCCTCATCAGCAAGAGATGGCTGTCCCGACGACGCACACAAACGGCGATGGGGAATATGCGTTGCTGCAGCGGCTGATCACGGAGTTGCCTCCGCCTCTGGATGACCTGGTGCGTCTGCGCGACATCGAGGGCCTCAGCTACCGCGAGATTGCCACCTTGCTGCATCTCACAGAGGACCAGGTGCGTGTATATCTTCATCGCGCACGCACGAAGCTGAAGGAGAAATACGAACGCCTGCAGAGCTACGGCCTATGACCGTTCTGCAAGAAGGTGTAAAAAAATTAAGCGAGACGCAACTGACGTTGCGCCTCGCTGTATATATACCCTTCTGCCTGGAGCTCATCCTTGAGCTCTTCTGGGTCGCGATCGAAATAGCTGCACAGGTCTTCGAGCGTGTCGAACTCGTTGTCGCGCAGCAACATATTGACGGCTGACACCAGCATGGCGGGGTCGTGGGGAAGATGATCCATCGCTTATTTGGGCTGCTTGCCGATGTAAGCCAGGATGCCACCATCGACGTAGAGGATGTGTCCGTTCACGGCGTTGGAAGCCTCAGAAGCGAGGAACACAGCGGGACCAGTGAGTTCCTGCGGATCGAGCCAGCGTCCTGCGGGGGTCTTGGCGCAGATGAAGCTGTCGAAGGGATGGCGGCTGCCGTCCGGCTGACGCTCGCGCAGGGGAGCTGTCTGGGGCGTAGCAATGTAGCCCGGGCCGATGCCGTTGCACTGGATGTTGTATTCACCATACTCGGAGCAGATGTTGCGGGTGAGCATCTTCAGACCGCCCTTTGCAGCTGCGTAGGCACTGACAGTCTCGCGACCGAGCTCGGACATCATGGAGCAGATGTTGATAATCTTGCCATGACCCTTGGCCATCATGTCGGGCAGCACAGCCTTGGAAACGATGAAGGGGGCGTTGAGGTCAATGTCGATGACGCGGCGGAAGTCGGCGGCCTCCATCTCGTGCATGGGAATGCGGCGGATGATGCCGGCGTTGTTGACGAGGATGTCAATCGTGCCCACTTCCTCCTTGATCTGCTTGACCATAGCCTGCACAGCGGGCTCGTCGGTGACGTCGCAGACGTAGCCGTGCACCTTGATGCCTTTCTCGGCATAGGCTTTCAGGCCCTTGTCAACCAGCTCCTGGTTGATGTCGTTGAAACAGATCTTTGCCCCCTGCTCAGCGAATGCGCTGGCAATGGCAAAGCCGATGCCGTAGCTGGCACCGGTGACGAGGGCAACCTTACCCTCAAGCGAGAAATTCAAATACGGATTCATTGTTTTTATAATTAAACAGTAAAAAGTGTTTCTTATTTGGTGCAAAGATACGAAGATTTTTTGAAAGGAATAACTTTCCTGATAATAAAATAAACAAAAAGAAAAATAGTCACACAAAAAACAGCAGGCTGCATCACCATGCAACCTGCTGAGAAAGACCAATGTGTTTTCTATTATTTCTTATGTTTGGCAGCTGTCTCTTCCATGATGTCATAAATGGTCTTACCGCTTGGCAGCCGATAGTAGATATACGCTTTGCCAAGTGTCCCGTCGCTTTTTATTTGCTGGGACGTAAGAGTCCCGTCTGAATTGATGACAGTTTGATAAACATCTGTGTCTCCATCAGGTTCAATAATCGTAAGTTGATTACCGTTCACGGAATAGCGTGCACTGAACTGTTCACCGTGGTTTTGTGTGAAGTTGTCTGAGGAGCGGCGTTTCAGTTCAAAACCTGTCGCTGTGCCGTCGGCATTATATGCCATGCCTTCGATTTCTACCAGATCTTCGCTTTCATAGATGACATACCATGTGTTGCCCGCTAACATGGACAGCAAGCCGTTGGCGGCAGCTGGCTGGTTCCCGTTGTTGTTTTGTCCGGATGGCGTGGTTACCTCATCATCGTCATCATCACCGCCACAGGCAATAAATGTAAAAGTCATGCTGCTTACCAGCATCATGCCCAGTAGGACATTCCATTTGAAGAGTTTCATAATAGTGTGTTTGTTAAGTGAATAAAAAATAGGTATAAAAAAAGCGCAGGTCTGTTCCATTCCCTGAACAGGCCTGCGACAGCCTCTATTATCTCATGGAGCAGTCTGCGCTGAAAGCGCACACATGCTTCGATAATAGTTTGCTCTTTATATCCTTGGTCGAGGTCGCAGTTCGTTCAGGGAAAGTGTGAGCAACAATAAGTACGCATTTTGTCAGACGTGCTGGCAGAATGCGGGGCAAAAGTACGAATAAAAGCTGAAAAGCTAAAAGAAAAATAAAAAAAAATTTTGTTGGGGCTTTTTATTTGATTTTGTGCTCCCAAAAACACCTTTCATGAAGACTATTCGGCGTAGGAATCGGCCGAGCCAGGTGTAACGGATGCCCCAGTCGGTGAGGGCGGTGCGGAGCTGGGCTTCGATGGCCGGGTCGGCAACGGGTTGCCGATAGGTGAGGGCGATGGGCTGTGTGTAGGGCTCACGGTCGTATTCATAGCGTTGGATGAGACGGGACAGTGGCAGAGACATGTGAAAATGAGTGCCACTGCTCAGTCCGATATTGCGTACCAATGTTCTGGACGGATAGAGGCAGAGCCCGTTTGCACGATGGATGGCGATGCCCCAGCACAGATCCCAGGGGATGGGGTTGCGGTCGAGGTTCTTCAGACATGGAAATACGCCGCCATATTCGAGCGCACGGAGGTCTTCATCGGTTAGGTCTGCGAGGGCTTCTGCACGCGACTGATAGTGGCGGAAGTGCTGCTGCCAGCGGTCGCGCCATGTACCCCAGCCCCAGCCTGCCATGAAAGGAGTGAAGTAAGTCGCGAGCGGAGAGGTTTCTATCCTTGTGAAGCCCGAAATGTGCATCACATTCTTTTCATCGTGGTAGAGGCGGAAGGCATCGTTCATAAACTGCAGGAAGTAAGGGGCCGTCACGATGTCGTCCTCCAGAACGATGACGGTGTCATGATGAGTAAAGACCTCATTGATACCCTCGATGATATTGCGCTCCAGGTAGTAGTTGGTGGGGCGTTCCACAATCGTCATGCTCAGCAGGGCGCGTGTGCGCCCGACCTCAGCAGCAGTCTCGTGCAGCAGCGCACGCACTTCGCGCACGGCAGCCCACGAGGCATCGTCGCGCCCACCGTCAGAGAACACGTAGAGCTGTGTCTGCGGTGCCAGCGTGTTGGCCAACAGCGCTTGCAACGTCCGGCGTGTATTGTCGGCGCGGTTATAGACAAAGAGGGCTACAGGGCTAACGGCCGAAGAGCCATTTCTTGAGGAAGGGACTGACGCGGAGGACATGACTGGTGAGGAGTGAGAAGCTGATGACGAGGGTGGCCAAGATGATGGCCGACGTACCTTCGAGCACGAAGTTCGTGGGATGTGCCTTGAACCACACGCCGATGTCGGGCAGCTTGGGAATGAAGAAATAGTGGATGAGATAGATGTCGAGCGTCCGAACGCCGATGTACTGGAGGGTGCGCCCGATGCGCGTCTGCTGAGTGAACCAGTCCTCGTAGTGGCGGAAGAACGCAACAATCATAAGCACAAAGGCGTACATAGACAGCGTGCGGGGCAGGTTGGCCCATTCCATGCGCAGGTTGTGCCACTTGAGATAGTCGCCGGCTCCAAGGAAGGCAATGACCACCAGCAGGGGAAAGAACCAGCGAGTGTCGAAGAGGCGTTGCACCTGTGGCCAGAAGCGGTGGACGAGATTGCCCAACAGGAAGAACTGGAAGTAGCGGGCCACCTCCGTGAGGCTACTGTAGCGGAAGAACGGTTCCTTGCGCCAGGAGAACCAGCGCATATACAAGGTGGCGTAGGCAAAGACGGCAACAGCCCAGAGGATGATGAGCACGGCAGCTTCGATGCGGCGCCGGGACGCCATCTCTTCCTCCGACGCCCCCATGGTGAGGCCGGTCAGCTTGCGAGTGACGAAGCAGAAGGTGTAGTAGATGAGAAACATCATCAGCAGCACCATCGTGAACCAGTAGCCGCCCTTGGTGGGACTTTCCCAGGCCTCTCCCATGCGGTCCCAGAAATTTTTGGCCATGAGGGCTATCTCCGCGGTCATGAAGACCAGCGTCGGGATGATCTGCACGCGCAGCTTCTTGGCTACCAACGAGCCAGTGTCGCGCAGGTTCCACGAGAAGGAGGCCTTGTAGGCCAGGAAGCCGCTGATGAAGAAGAACAGGGGCATCCGGAACAGCAGGCACAACGACATGAACATGGAGTACTTGGT
>JAEIGA010007582.1_pt1 | contig 16452 bp, 17 predicted proteins | sample 9270691 | NCBI WGS metagenome assembly JAEIGA01 (sample SAMN17057246, study PRJNA624740) | gut metagenome | biome: biome; isolation source: fecal sample | host: Bos grunniens | place: China: Xizang | collected 2019
GAAGACACCATCAATTTGGCAGTCATCAAAATTGCTAAGAGGAAATCAAAGCAAAGAATGCTTTAAGTTTGAATTTATCTATCCAGTGGTGCAAATGTGGTGCAATTACACAAAAAGAAAATCGCAAGCGGCCAATAATTAACTACTTGCGATTTTTCTTCGTACTCGAAGCGGGACTCGAACCCGCACAGCCGCGATGGCCAAGGGATTTTAAGTCCCTCGTGTCTACCATTCCACCATTCGAGCAACCTTTATGTTTTTACTAGAAAGCACACTTGCTTTCCGCTGCCATTGCAGGTTTTCTGCAACAGCGGTGCAAAGGTAATACTTTTTTTTGAAAAAACGACTAACTTCTTAATTTCTTATAACAATCTCAGTCCCAAAGGCTGCATATTTGTATCGCCACAATGTGCGCCCCCTGCCTTTAATTGGGATGCCTCCGCTGTTAAGGTCGTAGACGACGCCACAATTGTCGCAGGTGGCATGGCCTGTAGCATCGTTGGCGAGTCTCAGACGGTAACGGGCATTGTCGCAGTTGGGGCAAGCCCAGTCGTAGACCCATATAGCACCATCGCACATCGATGGCGTGCCTATAATCAGTCCGCCGAGGCCGTAATGGAATATCACTCTATCTGGCAGTTGATGGGGAGTCTTTGTGCCATTGGCATCGGTAACTTCGTAGCTTGTCATGGAACCTTTGCTGCGCACGGTAATGAACTGTCCGAAAGAGGTTATCTGATTGAATGGATAAAAGGCCATGTCGCACTTGAAGAAGACCGAGTAGCCCGATGTGGGGCTGTCGTCCTCGCATGAGATCAGGCTTGTGAGCAACAGAACCGTGAATAGTATGCGTATAATCTTTTTCATTCTTGTTGTTTGTCGTATAATAATATAACGGTAAAGACAGCACTCTATTGTACATGACTTTACCGTTAATATCTTTTATATGTTTCGCCTATCGTTTGAGCAGTGCATTCTCTGCTTTTTCTGCCTTTTCGAATCCGAAGCCTGAGTAAATCTCATCCATCAGCTGCTCTATGCAGTCGTTGCACAGATTGCCGATGCTACCCTCGTGGGTGTGAGAAATCTTCTTGTCGGGAACGAATGTGCCTGCTTCAATGTCGAGACCAACCTTCTTGTATGCATCGCGGAAGGGCATGCCGGCGCTTGCCAGACGGTTAACCTCTTCGACACTGAACATTGCATCGTAACGGGGGTCGTCGAGAATATTCTCGTTCACCTCCATACGCTGTATGATGTATGTTGCCATCTTGATGCACTCCTTCAGTTCGTTTACGGCAGGAATGAATAGTTCCTTTATTATCTGAAGGTCGCGGAAATATCCGCTGGGCAGGTTGTTCATTATCATAATGATGTCGGTAGGCAGTGCCTGCAGACGGTTGCACTTTGCACGAAGCAGTTCAAACACGTCGGGGTTCTTCTTGTGAGGCATGATGCTGGAGCCTGTTGTACACTCGGCTGGCAACTTCACAAAGCCGAAGTTCTGCGAATTGAACATGCACGCATCGAAGGCAAGTTTGGCAAGTGTGCCTGCTACGCTTGCAAGAGCGTATGCCACGTTTCTCTCGCTTTTTCCGCGTCCCATCTGCGCATAGACCACATTGTAGTTCATTGAGTCGAATCCCAGCAATTCTGTTGTCATTGTGCGGTTCAGGGGGAACGACGAACCATAGCCTGCAGCCGAGCCCAGAGGGTTGCGGTTGCACATGCGGTAGGCTGCCTGAAGGAAGAGCATGTCATCGGTGAGTCCCTCGGCGTATGCGCCGAACCACAAGCCGAATGACGAGGGCATTGCCACCTGAAGGTGGGTGTATCCGGGCATAAGCACATTCTTGTAGCGGTTGCTCTGTGCTATGAGCGAGTCGAACAGGCCTTTCACTCCGTCGCAGATGAGCTTCAGCTGGTTGCGTGTGTAGAGTTTAAGGTCGACAAGCACCTGGTCGTTACGCGAACGTCCGCTGTGTATCTTCTTGCCGGTGTCGCCCAACTTGCGTGTGAGCATAAGTTCCACCTGAGAGTGTACATCCTCGACACCCTCTTCTATTGTAAATTCGCCTCTTTCGGCAATTGCATAGATTTCTCGCAGTTCGCGATGCAGCTCGTCCATCTCCTCTTTTGTGAGCAGGTTGATGCTCTGCAACATTGTGCTGTGGGCGATGGAGCCTAACACATCGTAGGGTGCAAGAAAGAGATCCATTTCAATGTCGCGTCCGACGGTGAAACGTTCTATTTCGGGATTAACGGTAATGTTTTTCTCCCACAATTTCTTTGCCATTTCTATTCTCTTTTGGTTAGTAAGGAATTTTGGAGAGCACATCGCCTATCTTTTCGAGTGCATCCTTCAATGGTTTTTCAATCATGCCCTTGAGCATGAAGTTTATCTCTGCCTTTACGACCACGCGCATTTTCGAAGCCTCGGCGCCGTCGGGAATCACCTGTATCCACATGTTGAAGGGAAGAGGAGAATTGTCGGCTGCAAATTTCACGCATTTGGGTTCTTCGCGTTCCACCAAGCGCAGGGTCACTTTACCTACGGGGGGAACATCGGCTGTCACGCTGTCGCGGTCACACGCAAACTCCTTTACCTTGTCGGCGGGAAGTTTCTCTTTCAGCGCCTCGAGGTTGGAAAGGTCTTCGAGTTTGGCATATACCCTCTCCTGTGAATAGGGTATGCAAAATACACTACTTTCGTATTGAGCCATACTTTTTTACTTAAGGTCGTTTCTCCACTCTGAGGGGTTAGCACGCCACTCCTGAAGTGTGGGCATAACCTCTTCGGTGATGTATCCTGTCTCCTTAGCTGCTTCAAGCACAGCCTCGTAGTTGGTGAGTGTAAGGAGTTTCACACCTGCATTTTCGAAAGCCTCAGTAGCTACGCTGAAACCGTATGTGAATGATGCTACCATACCTACAACCTCAACGCCTGCTGCACGCAATGCGTCAACTGCACGCAAGCTGCTCAAACCAGTTGATACGAGGTCCTCTACCACTACAACCTTTGCGCCGGGATAAACGTCACCCTCAATCTGGTTGCCCATGCCGTGGTCTTTGGCTTTGGGACGAACATATACAAAAGGTTTGCCAAGCTCCTCGGCAACGAGAGCGCCCTGTGCAATGGCACCGGTAGCTACACCTGCAACAATGTCTGCCTCGGGAAACTCTTCGAGAATAAGGTTTGCGAGTCCCAATTTAACGCGAGTGCGCAGCTCGGGGAATGAGAGAGTCTTGCGGTTGTCGCAGTAGAAAGGAGATTTCCAACCTGATGCCCATGTGAAAGGCTGTTCGGGCTGCAGTTTCACAGCCTTAATTTTCAGCAGCTCGGCTGCAAGTATCAAAGCAGATTTATTTGTCATAATCGTAAATATTTATTGGTTGTTACTATTTCGTTTGGGTGTAACCCTCTTTTTTCAGAAGTTCCACGACCTTCTCCTTGAATTCTCCCTGTATGAGCAGTTCGCCATCTTTGGCGCTTCCGCCCACTCCGCACTTGGTCTTGAGCAGTTTGCCAAGCTCTTTAAAATCGGCATCGGTGCCTACAAAACCACTGACAATGGTCACGGTTTTTCCGCCACGGTGGTTCTTTTCAATGCGCACACGCAGTTTCTGATTGTTTTTGGGCAGGGTCTCCTGTTCCTCCTCTTCGGCAGTGTCGTAGGAAAAATCGGGATTGGTGGAATAGACAATGTTCAGTCTCTCTTTCCAGTCGTTTTTCTTCATTGCGGGAATCCAAAAGTAGGGTTATTTACAATATTATCGCTTCAAAGATACAATCTTTTCTTTATAAATTTCCCATACTCGCAAAATAACCTTACTTTTGTTTCGTTATTTTTATTGAAACCTTTCGATTTTCGCACATTTGCGACGAAAGGGATTCTGCAAATGTAGTTTCTGATGGATTCGACTAAAACTGATAAAGTGCCTGAACCTACACTGCGACGACTGCCGTGGTATCTGTCGGTGTGCCGTCTGCTGAAGGCGCAGGGCGAAACTTTTGTATCCTCGACACGATTGTCGAAGGAGACAAACATTGTAGCATCACAGATAGCCAAAGACCTTTCGTTTGTAGACATTGTAGGCCGCACACGTGTGGGATACGAGATTGACAATCTGCTGGAGGTGCTGGAGGCTTTTCTGGGATTCACATCCATACACAAGGCATTTCTTTTCGGTGCCGGGCGACTGGGCGGTGCGCTGCTGAACGACAGCGGTCTGAAACAGTTCGGACTGGAGATTGTAGCTGCCTTCGACAGCAATCCACGCCTTGTGGGACACAGCATTTCGGGCATTCCGGTGTATCACATCAGCGACCTCGAGAAGATAATACGCCGCCACCCTGTAAAGATTGGAATACTTACAGTGCCCATCAACAATGCCCAGGAGGTTGCCGACAAGATGGTGGTCTGGGGCATTAAAGCCATCTGGAATTTCACACCCCTGCGCATAAGGGTGCCGGATGACATTGTTGTGCAGAACACATCGTTGTATGCCCACCTGTCGCTGATGTTCAACCGATTGGGCAGCATCGAAGAAAATAATGAGATTAAAGGAGGTAAAAAATGAAAATTATAGCTGTCGGCAAGAACTACGCCGACCATGCACTCGAATTTGACGGAACGGTAGAAAGACCATCCGCACCAATGATATTCATGAAGCCCGACTCGGCAATTTCAAAGAACGGCAAGCCCTTTTTTGTGCCCGACTTTTTGGGACGCGTCGACTACGAGGCTGAGATTGTTGTAAAGATATGCAAACTGGGTAAAAGCATCCCTGCAAGATTTGCCCACCGCTACTACGATGCAATAACCGTGGGCATCGACTTCACCGCACGCGACTGGCAACGCCAACTGATAGAAGAGGGCGCTCCCTGGGAGATGTGCAAAGGATTCGACGGCGCAGCTGCATTGGGAGAGTTCCGCCCGACAGAGGGGCTTGACATGAAAAACATCCCTTTCCATCTTGATATTGACGGAAAAACCGTGCAGAGCGGCAACAGCGGTCAGATGATTTTTGGCATAGATGAAATAATCGAATACGTCAGCCGCTACTTCACACTGAAACACGGCGACCTTATATTCACCGGAACACCGGCAGGTGTAGGCCCGGTAGCCATCGACAACCATCTTCAGGGCTACCTGAACGGCGAGAAAGTGCTTGATTTTCACGTACGATAACACTCTATGATGAACAGACACGGAATAATATACACGATACTGACATTATTGTTGCTTGCCACAGGTGTGCAGGCACAGACATTCAAGAATATGGACGTAGACATTGACTGGACGGTATTCGCCCGCGACAGTGTCACGCCCTACTATCGCTGTTCTGTTCCGTTAGGCGAGGAGTATTCGTGCTTCAGCTACAAAGCCACCATAGAATATCCCGAATTTGTTCCGCTCACACAGAAAGAGATAAAAAAATACCGTCTGAACAACCTTGCCGACACACTGCCCGCGTGGCCGCAGATAGAAACCTCGGTGGGTGTATCGGCAAAAAGCGGAGTGCTGGACATCAGTTTCACACCCGTGGTGTTTCTGGATGGCCGCTACCAGCGAATAAATTCATTCAAGCTGGTGGTTGACAAAATTGTTGACGAGAAGGCGCTCGCACGAAAAATGTCGACTCCTGCCACACGCTCAGCCACACGCTACGCAGAGAGTTCGGTGCTTGCCACAGGCAAATGGGTGAAGATTCGTGTAAAGACAAACGGTGTTTACCGCATAACAAAAAGCGAACTTGCCAAGATGGGCTTCAACGACCCCTCGAAAGTGCGTCTTTTCGGACGTGGTGGCGAGATTCTGCCCGAGACAGGCATAGGCTACATTGCCGACGACCTGCAGGAGGTACCCATGTGGCGCAACAGCGGCAACCTGCTGTTCTATGCCAATGGAACAACAAAGTGGAAGTACAGCAACAACGAATATACCCACGAACAGAACTACTATTCGCAGTATAGTTACTACTTTCTGAACCAGACAGATGGCGTAGAGCCCATACCCTTCCCCACAGCACAGCGTCCGGAAACAACCGCCATACAGACCACATTCCCCGATTATCTGCTGCACGAAAAAGATGAATTTTCGCTCTGCACATTCGGACGCACCCTGCTGGAGAACGACGACTTCTCATCGAGCCGCACCAAGAGCTACAACATTACGTTGACAGACATCTCCACGCCGCGCATCAGAGTGGCAGTATCCTTTGGCAGCAACGCGCTGACAGAAAGCAGCCTCAACATATCGCTGAACAACACTGTCATCGGAAGCCTCAACGTTGGCAAAGCATCATCGCTGGAGAAGGGCAAGATAACCGAAGGTGCCTATTACGGTTCAACCGACACAGAAAAGGCTACCCTCACATTGAAACAGAATGTAACTTCGAATAGTGTCAACGGTTTCCTCGATTACATACGAATAACCTACACGCGCAACCTTAAGTTGCGCAGCAATTCGCTGCTCTTCCGCGGCTCGTTCAACAGAGGTAACGCAATCTTCAAGATTGCAACAGAGAAGTCCGACATAAAGGTGTGGAGAGTGACCGAGCCCGAAGCCATTGCCGAATACAAAGGCGAATATGCCGACGGGCACTACGCTGTGGCAGCACCGGCATCCTACAACGATGTATATGTAGCTGTGGATGTAAACGGCAACCACCCATCGGTGGAATTTGTTGGCAGAATAGAGAACCAGAATCTGCATGCTCTGGAACAGACAGACATGGTGATAATAGTGCCCTCAAACCGTCTGTTCCTGGAACAGGCCGAGCGACTGGCTGAGATGCACCGCAGCAGGGACAACATAAAAGTGGCAGTTGTGACAGCCGACCAGGTTTACAACGAATTTTCGTCGGGAACACCCGATGCAACAGCCTACCGCCGTTTCATGAAGATGTTCTACGACCGCGCCGAAAGCGGCAAAGATGCCCCCAAGTACCTGATGCTGATGGGCGACGCCTTCTCGGACAACCGACTCATCACCTACAAGAATCGCCAGCAGGAGGACTATCTGCTGTGCTTCCCCTCGAAAAACTCGGTCAGCACCACCGACTCATATGTCCTCGAGGACTATTTTGGATTCCTTGACGATGGCGAGGGCAGCAACCACACGACCGACAAGGTGGACCTGGGCATAGGACGTATTCCGGCACAAACCCTTTCGGGAGTGACAGCTGTTGTCGACAAGATAATAGGATATGCCGAGAACAAAGAGGCAGGTTCGTGGCAGAACAACATTGTGGTGCTTGCCGACGACGGCGACGAGCTAAGCCCCAACTCACACATGCGCGATGCAGAGAACATCGCCTCGCTGGTACAGAAGAACAACCCATCGTTCATGGTGAAACGAATCTATTGGGACGACTATCCCATGGTGAAGCTTGCCACCGGAAACAGCTACCCTGCCGTGACAGCTGCCATCAACGAGCAGTTGCAGGAGGGCGCACTGATAATGAACTATTCGGGACACGGAAGTGCCAACCTCTTTTCGCACGAAATGGCATGGAAGGCGTCGGACATGACAGCCTGCACTTCTACTCGTCTGCCCATGTGGGTGACAGCCTCGTGCGACATATCTCCGTTTGACATTGGAGACGGCTCAATAGGTGAAGAGGCTATGATGAACCCCGTGGGTGGAGCTGTTGCAATGCTGACAACCACTCGCACCGTATATCAGTCGCACAACGCCCTTATAAACAAGGAGTTCATGAAACTCATTCTGTCGCGCGACGCAGAAGGTCGCAAGATTACCATAGGCGATGCTGTGCGCCAGTCCAAAGTAAACCTCATCTACGGAGCATCGGATCTTTCGACAAACAAACTGCAATATGTACTGCTGGGCGACCCTGCGCTGAAGCTCAATCTCCCCGAATACCGAGCCATAGTAGACAGTTTCGACGGTGCATCGACAGAGGAGAGCGGCAAGGCAAGTGCAGGCGGACGAATATCCATCGAGGGGCACATAGAGGACCCTGCAGGCTCGCTTGCCACAGGATTCAACGGAATTATCTCGCCCACCATGTTCGACTACGAAGAGGAGGTAACGACAAGAGACAACACCGACCTTGGAGCATACACATACTATACCCACAAGAGCAAACTCTATTCGGGCAGCGACTCGGTGGTTGCAGGAAAATTCAAGCTGACGATCCCCGTCCCCATGGACATCAGTTACAGCGACCAGGAGGGACTTCTGAACCTTTATGCTGTGACACACGACCGCAGCCTTGCAGCACAGGGTACCTACAACAACTTTATTGTTGGAGGAACAGCGCCCGACATTACCGATGACAAGCGAGGCCCTGAAATTACAATGTGGCTGAACACACCGGAATTCCGCAACGACGATGAGGTGAACAGCGCTCCATGCCTGTTTGTCACACTGAAAGACCTTAACGGCATAAACACCATTGGATCGGGCATCGGTCACGACATTATAGCCATGGTGGACAACAATGCCGAATACACCTTTAACCTGAACAATGCCTTCAGCGTAGCTGTGGGCGACTACACATCGGGCACGATAGCCTTTCCGCTGCCCGAACTTCCGGCAGGCGAACACACACTGATGGTTCGTGCATGGGACTTGCTCAACAACTCATCTACAGCCGTAATCCGTTTCAACGTCGTTCCCGACCTTGCTCCGGAGTTCATGGATATCACGGTAACACCCAATCCCGTTCATCGTGGCGAGTCGGCCATATTCAAGCTCACGCACAACCGTCCGCAGAGCGAGATTACAGTGACACTCGAACTGCTTAACTTCCAGGGACAGCTGCTGTGGAGCAACACCGAAGATGCCGTATGCGACGGAATGGTCTACACCTACACATGGAACGTGGCGGCAGCCGGCGGTCAGCCTATACCCACCGGTGTATATCTATACCGCGCCAAAGTGTCGGCAGGCGGCAGCACCGAACAGACAAAAACAGGAAAAATTATCATACTGAACAATAAATAATGAATTTTCAAGTTTTATAAGAACAAACATACTGAAACAATGATAAAGAACAAGACACTGCTTACACTCATAGGATTGCTGCTGATGGTACCTGCCATGGCGCAAAAGAATCTTTTCAACCCCGTACACACAGGTGTAACATCGCTCTCCATTGCCCCCGACGCACGAGGAGGTGCCATGGGTGACATCGGTTGTGCCACCGACCCCGACGTAAATTCACAATACTGGAACCCTGCAAAATATCCCTTTAACATTGCACGTGCAGGTGCATCGCTGTCGTACACACCCTGGTTGCGCCAGTTGGTAAAGGACATCGACCTTGCATACGTTTCGGGGTTTTACCGCATAGGAGACTACTCTGCGGTAAGTTCGTCGCTGACATACTTCTCGCTTGGCGAGGTGATTGCCGACCAATACACCATCAAACCCTACGAGCTTGCATTTGACGTGGCATACTCGCGCATGTTGTCGGAAACATTCTCGGCAGCCGTAGCACTGCGCTTCATCTACTCCGACCTGCAATACAACTACGAAGAGGATGTTACAGCCGGAAGCGCCTTTGCAGCCGACGTTGCAATGTACTACAACAATTATGTGATAATGGGCAACCGCGAGTGTCTGCTGGGATTGGGTATGAATGTATCCAACATCGGTAGCAAAATTTCTTACGACGGCGGTTCCACCAACCAGTTTATCCCCACCAATCTGCGTCTGGGAGTATCGTTGCTGATGCCTATCGACGAATACAACACCATTTCGTTCAGCGCCGACCTTAACAAGCTGCTTGTTCCCACCCGCCCCACATACTCGCAGTTCCTGCAGGAGGAGGGTTACCCCGCGGACGACAACAGCCGCTACTCGGAGTATCAGACATGGCTGGAGTCTACCGGTTACAACGACATTTCACCTATTTCGGGAATCTTCAAGTCCTTCTCTGACGCCCCAGGCGGATTCAGCGAAGAGCTTAAAGAGATTTACGGAGGTATCGGTATAGAATATTGCTACAACAACCAGTTCTCGCTGCGTGGCGGTTACCACTACGAGAATGAGTATAAGGGAAACAGAAAATACTACACATTGGGAGCCGGATTCAAGATGAACGTATTCTCACTGGATGCAGCCTATCTTATCTCTGCTGCACAGAGCAATCCCCTGGACCAGACGCTCCGTTTCTCACTCTCTTTCGACATGGATGGCTTAAAAGACCTCCTGGGACGCAGATAATTTGCAGATAATTAGTAAATAGAGAATAAAGAGAGTATATTTGCGACCTTAACAGAAAAAAAACAGACTGATTATGATTAGAGTAGGATTCGGATACGATGTACACCGCTTGGTGGAAGGACGCGATTTTTGGATGGGTGGAGTGAAGATACCCTATAAATATGGCCTCGATGGTCACTCGGATGCAGATGTTCTCATTCACGCCATCTGCGACGCAATGCTGGGTGCGGCAAACATGGGCGACATTGGTCACCAGTTCCCCGACACTTCGGATGAGTTCCTGGGAATAGACAGCAAGATATTGCTGAAACGCACAAACGAACTTATTGCCGGCAAAGGCTACAAACTGGGAAACATTGATGCTACAATAGCAGCCCAGCAGCCTAAGTTAAGCCCTTACATTCCCCACATGCGACAGATTTTGGCAGAGGTACTCGGTGTTGACGAGGATGCAGTTTCCATCAAGGCTACAACCACCGAGAGACTCGGATTCGAGGGACGCAAAGAGGGTATTTCGGCCTATGCGGTTGTACTTATCGAAAAATAGGAATAGAGCAGCAACGCTTTCAGGCAGGGTGGGAATGTTTCTCACCCTCCTCTCTTTTATGTCGATACTCGTTTCGTGTGCATCGCTCTCGCACTACAAAGGTGTGGGACGCATACGCAGATACACCATCAGCGACAGCCGACTGCCCGAACCGTTCGACGGCAAGAGCATAGCTTTTATTTCGGACACGCACTACCCCAGCAAGTTCACTCGCAAACGGCTGGCAAATGTCACACGAGCGCTTGACGATCTTGCACCCGACCTGCTGCTGTTGGGTGGCGACTATGTTACATCACCGGCGTATGCCGATGAACTTTTCGCCGCGCTTGGCAGCAATGCCACACGCTACGGCAAATATGCCGTTCCCGGCAACCACGACACGGGAATCTGCGACGAGCTTGAAAAGTCGATGATGCAGCATGGAATAAGATTGTTGAAAAACGAGGCAGACACACTGCACGATGGTGGCTCTGAAATATATGTCTGTGGCATAAAGGATTACGACACCACCCTGCTGCCCGAATGGGTTAAGGAACACACCGACTCGGGATTCACGATAATTCTTGCACACTCACCCGACTATGCACAGGACACCCGATTGCAAACGGCTGCACTTGTTCTGTCGGGACACACCCACGGCGGTCAGGTGACACTGCTGGGGCTGTATGCGCCTGTCAACCATTCACACTACGGGCGACGTTTCCTCTCGGGACTGAGCAAGACAGATAGCGGAGTTCCGGTTATTACATCCAACGGATTGGGAACATCGCGCAGGAAGATACGCTTTTGCGCTCCCAGCGACATTATATTCGTTACACTTAAAAAGGAATGACAGATAAGATGGTAATGCATCACATAATTCAAACACTGTTCCTGCTGGCAGGATTGACAGCGCTGTTGGCAGCCATATTCAATTGGAAGTGGCTTTTCGAGTCAGAGAATGCTGCGCCTGTCGTAAAGTTCCTCGGACGCAAAGGCAGCCGCTACTTCTATGGCATCATAGGAGTGCTGCTTATTGTTGCAGCCATCTGTTTCTGGTACAAAATATCGAAATACTAAATAAGAGGGAAGCACTGTCAATACAGATGCATCAGAACCGGCTCTACCCTTGCCTCGGAGGGCCAATATGGCAGGTAGAGCAGCAGACAGGGAGCCGTCACTTCCTGCGGCCATTCTATCCTGTTCACATGTTCGAAGGATGGAAGGCCGAATGCAAACGAACGTCCGTAGAGCAGTATGGCACAGCGCGACTTGTCGTACTGCCACAAGCCGCCGCCATAGGGGCATGTTTCGCCCCACTCCAAAAGTTCGCGATGCTGATAGACCTTTCCGAACTTCAGCACTCCATCGCCTGTTATAATGAATTTCTGATACATACCTCAGTTATTTGACAAGAATAAAGCCCAACGCCACCAACGCAATACCGGCAGCCACACTGACACCTGCGTAGCACAGAAATCCGCCGGTGTTTCCATTCTGAAGCATCTGAAGGCTCTCGTTGGCAAATGTCGAGAAGGTGGTAAACCCGCCGCAAAGACCGGTAGTGAGCAACAGGCAGGCAGGATGCGTAGTTGAGCCGAAACGGGCAAAAAGTGCATACAACACTCCAATAAGGAAACATCCCAAAAGATTTACTGTAAGCGTTGCCCATGGGAATGACCCCGTACAGCAGGGACGCATCACTGTGGAGAGAAGATAGCGCAAAGCACCTCCTACGAAACTTCCTATTGCAACAATCAGTATGGACTTAAACATCTTTTATTGATTCTATTGAATTTCTTCTCCTGCAAAGATAGCCAGAAACGAGCGAGAAATATCAAGCTTTGCTTGAATATTTATCGAAGCGAGTGAAATCCTATACAAGCATTTCACATTTAAAAACAAAAATAACTACTTTCAAGAGCAAACGGATTCTATGTTATTCAATATTTTATTCGACTATTTTTCTTGTGTGCGAAAAATGCGTATCTTCGCATCAAGAAATATCCGAAGGATATTTTCCGACACATTACAGAATCGTTAAATAAATCAGATAATTATGAAATTATTAGAGGGAAAAGTTGCTCTTATCACCGGCGGCACACGCGGCATTGGTAAGGCTATTGCATTGAAATATGCAAGCGAGGGTGCAAACATTGCGTTTACATACGTCAGCAACAGCGCTGCTGCCGAACAGACAGAGGCTGAAATTGCAGCGTTGGGTGTAACCTGCAAAGGATACATTTCGAATGCGGCAGAGTTTGCAGCAGCCGACGAGGTTGTAAAGAGCGTGATGGCAGACTTCGGACGCATCGACATACTGGTGAACAACGCAGGTATCACAAAAGATGGACTCCTGCTGCGCATGAGCGAAGAGCAGTGGGACAGTGTAATATCTGTCAATCTTAAATCAGCCTTCAACTTCATACGCGCCATTGCCCCCATCATGGCAAAACAGCGTGCAGGCAGCATCATCAACATGACATCAGTGGTAGGTGTCAGCGGCAATGCCGGACAGGCCAACTACGCCGCATCGAAAGCCGGTCTTATAGGCCTTGCAAAATCTGTGGCTAAGGAGCTGGGGCCGCGCGGAATACGTGCCAACTGCATCGCCCCCGGATTCATTGACACAGACATGACTGCAAAGTTGCCCGAGGATCTGCGCGAGCAGTGGAGCAAGAGCATCCCCTTGCGTCGTGCCGGTAAGGGCGAGGATGTAGCAAACGTAGCTCTGTTCCTTGCTTCCGACCTTTCGGCATACGTCACAGGACAGGTTATCAACTGCTGCGGCGGAATGAATTGTTAAGAAATAAACAGAACCACGGTTAGAGACTGTATTGTAATGGTTAATTATGATACAGCCTCTGCCATATTATAAAACAAAGAAAAATGAATAGAATTTTCATCCTACTACTTGCTCTTTTTGTCACCTTGCCGGCTGTTCAGCTCGAGGCCAAAAAGAAAAAAACAACTCCCGAGCAGCAGGCGCTGACAACCATCAACCGTGCAACAGCCGAAGCTCATGTGGAATTTCTCGCATCGGATGCGCTTAAAGGTCGTGAGTCGGGAACGCCCGACGGATATATTGCCGGCGAGTATCTGATATCTGTAATGAAGCAGATGGGTGCAACACCGTTACTTGGCAACAGTTTCGCACAACCTTTCGAAGCATATTCTCCTGAATGGAAAAGAGCCGGTTTTACCGTATTGCCCGAGAATGTCGAAAAGCTTAAGGCAAAGACCCACCGCGTTGCCAAGATGCGCAACATTCTTGCAAAGATTGAGGGCAAGAACCCCAACGAAATTGTAGTTGTAGGCGCACACTACGACCATCTGGGTTACGACCCCATGCTGGTGGGCGACAAGATATTCAACGGCGCCGACGACAATGCGTCAGGTGTTCAGGCGGTGTTGCAGATACTGCGCGCCTTCCTTGCCACAGGTGTGCAGCCCGAGAGAACTGTGATTTTTGCACTATGGGACGGCGAAGAGCGTGGATTGCTGGGCTCGACATACTTCACAAACAATTTCGCCGACATGAATAAGGTCAAGGCATATATGAACTTCGACATGATAGGTCGCAACAGCATAGAAGAGCGCCCTAACAATTTCAAATTCCTTTATCTGACAAAAGATTCCATATATAAGGAGTGGACACTGGGTGATATAGAGAAAAACGCCCTTAGCCTTGAGCCAGAATTTATAGCATCAGATGATTTCAGTGGCGGCAGCGACCAGGCACCGTTTTTCAAGGCCGGAACATCCATTGCATGGTACCAGACAGGCGCACAACCCGACTTTCACCTGCCCACGGACGAAGCGGAACGCATCAACTGGGACAAGATGGTAGAAATAACAAAAGCTGCCTATCTCTGTTTGTGGAAGATGGCAAACAATGCTTTCTAAAAATAAAATAAGCCGAATATGGGACTTTTTGTAAGAAAATCAATGGAGGCACTGAATGCCGAGGCGAATGCCACAGGCAGCAAGACCCTCAAACGTGTGCTTGGTCCATGGAGCCTTGTAGCACTGGGAGTGGGTGTGATTATAGGTGCCGGACTCTTCTCTATAACAGGAACTGTTGCAGGTGAATACACCGGACCTGCCATCACTCTGAGCTTTGCAGTAGCTGCAATTGCCTGCTGCTTTGCAGGACTCTGCTACGCCGAGTTTGCATCCATGATACCCGTTGCGGGAAGCGCATACACATACTCGTATGCCACGATGGGCGAGCTTGTCGCATGGGTAATAGGTTGGGACCTTGTGCTGGAATACACAGTAGCAGCCACCACTGTCAGCATCAGCTGGAGCCGCTATCTGGTGGTTTTTCTGCAAGGCATAGGCATAGAACTTCCACATGCGCTGTCGGCCTGCCCGTGGGACGGCGGCATTGTAAATGTTCCTGCCATCCTTATTGTGATAATGATAAGCATCATACTGATGCGCGGAACAGAAGAGAGCTCTTTCTTCAACGGACTTATAGTTTTTCTGAAGATAGGTGTAATACTGGTATTTGTTGTCCTCGGATGGAAATTCATAAATGCCGATAACCTGACTCCCTATATTCCTGAAAACACAGGAGTGCTTGGCGAATATGGTTTTTCGGGTATTCTGCGTGGAGCTGCGATAGTCTTTTTTGCCTTCCTGGGATTCGACGCTGTAAGTACAGCAGCCCAGGAGACCAAAAACCCCAAACGCAATATGCCGATAGGTATTCTCGTGTCGCTGCTTGTATGTACCATACTTTACATACTTTTTGCGCATGTAATGACAGGTGTTGCACACTACACCCAGTTCCAGGGACAGGTGGGCATTGCGCCGGTGGCTGTAGCCATTGAGAATATGGGAACAGCCGACGCGGCAGGAGTAATACAACCTGCCTACCCATGGCTGAACAAGGCCATAATCCTGGCTATCCTTTTCGGATACTGTTCGGTGATTATGGTGACACTGCTGGGACAGAGCCGCGTATTCCTGAGCATGAGCCACGATGGATTGCTGCCCCCATTCTTCTCTCGCATCAACGAGAAGTATCGCACACCCATGCACAGCAATCTGCTCTTCATGGTAATCGTCGGCCTGCTTGCAGGCTTTGTCCCTGCCCAGGTAGCAGGCGAGATGACCAGCATTGGCACACTATTTGCCTTCACTTTGGTGTGTGCAGGAGTGCTGGTGGTACGTCGCACAATGCCCGGAGTGCATCGCGGATTCAAGTGTCCCTTTGTACCTGCAATTCCCATACTGGGTATACTCACATGCGTGGTGATGATGTGCTTCCTGCCTGCCGACACATGGATACGACTGATACTGTGGATGCTAATAGGACTCGACGTTTACGCTCTCTACGGCATCAAGCATAGTAAACTGGAACCGGGGAAAAGTGTTCGCAAAGGCGATGGAGCATTGAACATGCTGGGTATAGCCTTGTCACTGCTTAGCGTGGTGACTGGTTTCTGGCATCAGCAGACTGCCGGCTGGGATACAGATAAGACTTTGCTTATTATATCAATGGTCTTTGCCGTTGTTCACCTGGTATTCTATCTGATGCGTATTTGGCGCAATTCGCGCCGCATGGCTTGAGGATTGTAATTTGGTAAAGTGGTGTTTGATTATTGCGATTAAGGAATCTTAGTCGCAATTTTCTTTTCTTTGTATTCTACGGTAGTTTTTACCCTTAACCATTTGTTGCAATCCGAAAGTCAGTCGTTTCTATCCTTACTTTTTGGC
>JAEIGA010007583.1_pt1 | contig 16451 bp, 15 predicted proteins | sample 9270691 | NCBI WGS metagenome assembly JAEIGA01 (sample SAMN17057246, study PRJNA624740) | gut metagenome | biome: biome; isolation source: fecal sample | host: Bos grunniens | place: China: Xizang | collected 2019
GATGCCGCTTTGGTGCTTTGTCTTTTGCAGGAACTAAACTGCCCCTTGAAACGTCATTACGATGAAGGGCGTATCGCCATTACGATGGTGGGTGTAACGTAATTACGATGGTGGGTGTATCGTTATAGTAGTCATGACGCTGCTAATCAGCCGTTTGCTGCATGAGTACTTTCGTGCAGGTGGGACGAAAGTCGAAATACGGCTTGTGCATTCGTTAAAGTGTTGATTATAGAATGGTTGCGTGTGTAACGGGAAAAGATGTGCAAAAAATTTTTGCAAATTGGTTTTTTTTTGTAATTTTGCACTCGAAAACGAATAAAATTTGAGTTATGTCAGTGTTAAAGACAAGAGAACTGCTTGTAGATGTGGCGCGTCAGCTTTTCGCCAAGAATGGCTTTGAAAGCACATCGATGAATGACATTGCCCTGGCTGCCAACAAGGGGCGTCGGACACTCTATACTTATTTTAACAGCAAGGAGGAAATCTATCTGGCTGTGATTCAGACAGAACTCGAACGCCTCTCGTATCGCATGGAAGAGGTGGCGCGTAAAAGCATTCCCCCTGAAGAAAAAATTGTACAATTGATTTTCGCACATTTGGAAGTGATGAAAGAAGCCGTTTACCGCAATGGTAACCTTCGTGCAGAATTCTTCCGCGATGTGTGGAAGGTGGAGGCTGTGCGCAAGGATTTCGACAAGAATGAAATCAATCTCTTTCGACGCATCATGAATGAAGGTATTGATAAAGGCGTGTTCGAAATCCGCAATGTACGCTTGATGGCTGAGATCACTCATTATTGCTTGAAAGGGTGCGAGGTGCCTTATATCTATGGGCGATATGCAGCGCAAGATGTGGGTGAACTCTATCCATATGTGCGAAGCATGGTGTTTAAGCATTTAGGTAAGAACTTGAAAATATAAAACTTTAAAACGTATTTAATATGGGACTTTTAACAGGTAAGACAGCCCTCGTGACAGGTGCTGCGCGTGGTATTGGCAAGGCTGTTGCTATGAAGTTTGCACAGGAAGGTGCTAACATTGCATTTACAGACCTCGTTTTGAACGATGAAATGGCAGCTGGCCTCGAGGAAACTCGTAAGGAGATTGAAGCGCTTGGCGTTACATGCCGTGCTTATGCTGGCAATGCTGCTGAATTTGCAGAGACAGAAGCGCTGGTAAAGCAGATTCACGCTGATTTCGGCTCAATCGACGTTTTGGTTAACAATGCTGGTATAACAAAGGACGGTCTTATGCTTCGTATGACTGAGGCTCAGTGGGACGCTGTCATCAACGTGAACTTGAAGTCTGCTTTCAACTTCATCCATGCTTGTGCGCCAATCATGCTCCGTCAGCGTGGTGGCTCAATCATCAACATGTCTTCTGTTGTGGGTGTACACGGAAATGCAGGCCAGTGCAACTATTCAGCATCTAAGGCTGGTATGATTGGCTTGGCTAAGTCAATTGCTCAGGAACTTGGTCCTAAGGGTGTTCGCGCTAACGCTGTTGCTCCTGGTTTCATCGAGACTGCAATGACTGCTCAGTTGCCAGAAGAGGTTCGCAAGGACTGGATGAACAAGATTCCACTTCGTCGTGGCGGTCAGGTAGAGGACATCGCAAATGTATGTCTCTTCCTCGCTTCAGACATGTCAAGCTATGTGACAGGACAGGTCATCCAGATAGACGGTGGCATGAACATGTAACAATCTTTGCTCGGATGAAACGACTTGCTATTCTCTTCTCTGTGCTGGCATTGGTATTTCCTGCATTGTTTACAGCTTGTGACAATCGGCTGACAATGGCATGGCACGAATATCGTTGGGCCAAAGACACACTGGAAGCTGGTTATTCATATATAGCAAAAGAAATATTAGAACAGTGTGATACGACCGTGGATAGTGTCCTTGCTCTCAAGGTTGATTCTCTGATGAAAGTTATAGATTTGACCATTGCACAGAAGGAACAAGGACAGCAGGAATAGTCTGATGAATGTAGTTTACGAAGACAATCACGTCATCATTGTTTCGAAAGTTTCGGGCGAAATCGTTCAGGGCGACAAGACTGGCGACAAGCCTCTAAGCGAAACAGTAAAGCAATACATCAAGGAGGCGTATGCCAAGCCTGGCGACGTCTTCCTTGGTGTTGTTCATCGTTTGGATCGTCCTGTTTTCGGCTTGGTGCTTTTTGCCCGTACTTCTAAGGCCTTGGCACGCATGAACACGATGTTTGCCAATGGCGAGGTGCACAAAACTTATTGGGCTATTGTCAAAGATGCACCTCCCCAGCAGGAAGGCACGTTGACCCACTGGATTGTCCGCAATGAAAAGCAGAACAAGTCTTATGCCTATGACCGGGAAGTGCCCCATAGCAAGAAAGCGGTGTTTGACTATCGTGTAATAGGCCATTCTGACAACTATTATTTGTTGGAAATTAATTTGAAAACAGGACGGCATCATCAGATACGTTGCCAGTTGGCAAAAATAGGCTGCCCCATCAAAGGCGACCTCAAATATGGCGCCAAGCGTTCCAATCCCGATGGAAGCATCTCTTTGCTGAGCCGTTTCATGCAGTTCGTGCATCCAGTCAGCAAAAAAGAAATTGCCGTCACAGCTCCGCTGCCCGACGACAATCTATGGAAATCTTTTGGGAAACTTTAGGGGCTTAAGCCTTCATCCCTCATTCTTTCTCATATACCAAAGCACACTTGCTTTCTCTCGCTTCACTGTGTTGCTGTAAACTTGCATGAAGTGCTCTTTCGTCACCTTGCGGTAATTCTCTACCTCCATTTCTGACCAAGTTGCATCACCCAACATTTCGTAGAAAGCCAGCGAGGCTGCTCGTTTCTGCCGATTGGCACGCTCTCTCATGAGATTCGTCTCAAACTTATTTTTCACCTTCTCCAGTTCAGCGGCATCAACCCCCTCGTCCAGAAGGTCATCCAGTTCTTTCCATACAGCCGCTTCTGCTTTCTCCATCGAAACTCCTTCTGCAGGCATGCCGCATATCAGCAATTGTCCAGGGTCAATGCGTGCCTGAATGTATGCGTCAATGCTCGTAAACAGATGTTGCTCCTCTACCAAATGGTGGTTCAGACGGCAAGATCTTCCAGCAGCAAGAATGTCAGAAATCATGTCGCAGCAATGGAAGTCAGGGTGCATGACGCCTACGATAGGGAAAGACATATACAGCACATCGGCTGGCACGTCCCTCTCCACAGTCATTCTTCGTTCTTCCGTCTGTATAGGTTCCTGAGGTATGGACAGACGGTCAATTTTGCGAGCAGGAACAGACCCGAACCACTTTTCAGTAAGCCGTTTCGTTTCCTCTAATGTGATGTTGCCTACCACAGAAAGTACGGCGTTGTTGGGAGCGTAGAAACGGAAAAAGAATTCCTTCACTTCGTCCATCTTCACTTGGGCGATGTGCTCCAGTTCCAAGCCAATAGTAGGCCATCGGTAGGGATGCACTTGATAAGCCAGTGCTGACATCAAGTGCTGTATGTCACCATACGGAGGCGTGATATAGTGCTGCTTGAATTCTTCCATCACCACTTTGCGCTGCACCTCCAGGCTTTGTGGCGTAAAGGCCAATCCTGTCATTCTGTCGCTCTCCAGCCAAAATCCCGTTTCCACATTCGCAGCAGGAACTGTAAGATAGTAGTTCGTGTAGTCGCTTGTGGTAAACGCGTTATTGTCGCCACATGCCATTTGCAGCGGCGTGTCATAGTCGGGGATGTTGATGCTTCCTTCAAACATAAGGTGCTCAAACAGATGGGCAAATCCAGTGTGTTGCTCATCCTCATCTCGGCTTCCTACCAGATAGAGGACATTCAGCGTCACCATCTGCGTGGAAGTGTCCAGCTCGTGTACCACTCGCAGTCCGTTTTCCAGAGAGAACCTGTTAATCAGCGACATAAGCCTTCACAATTCTAATCTCTTGCAGTGGAACATCCTGAGCATTGGTCTTCACTTTTTGAATGTCTCCCACCACTTTCATGCCTTCTACCACTTCGCCAAACACTGTGTATTCATTGTCCAGCCATGGTGCTCCTCCATGCATTCTGTATATTCTTCTTACGCTTTTGGGATAAACGATAGGCGGATTAGCTGACACAGCATCGCTTGCCTCTTTGTGCAACTTGTTCAGCAAGTCGCTCACTCCCTCGCGGTCACGTGCCACACGCAGTTTCTCCAGTTCTTCCTTGTGCTCCTGCTGCTTTTTCGCAAAGAGAGCTTCTGCGTCTCTGTATTCTCTCGATTGTTCATAACCGTCCAAATCGCTGTCCAGACATGTTTTTCCTGTTACGATGTAGAACTGGTACTTGTTGCTCATGCGCTGCGGGTTTTCCTCGTCTCCGTCTCTGGCTGCAGCCAGCACGCCACGCTTGTTGACGTGCGTCGGCCACACGATTTCAGCAGGGATGCGCTCCACAATAGTGTCGCCATCGGCAGTCATCGGAGGCTCATATCCTTCAGGACGTGTGGCAGGGTCGCCCGTCTGAATCATGAAGTTGCGTATTACTCTATGGAAGGTGACACCCGTGTACATGCCGTTCTTCACGTTTTTCACAAAATTATCTCTGTGCCCGGGAGTATCGTTGTATAGTTTCACGTGAATTTCCCCTGCCGTTGTCTCCAGTACAACCTCAGTTTCTTCCTCACCGTTCGAGGTTGTGCATCCCATACACACGAAGCAGCATGCCCATGCCGCCAACGTAAAAAGCTTTTTCATGTTTCTCATTGTGAAAAAATATTGAAATGAAACAATGCACAAAGTTACGGAGAAAAAGGCAGCACCTCCAAATATTAGACAAAAAAAAAGAGAAATCCATCTCGGATTCCGCTTCTTTTCCATTTTGTTATCCCAAAATGATTAAAATCTTTTTACTAACCTAAAACCTATTGTGTGATTTTGTGTCTGTTTCTAGTTTTATAACCCTGTTTAACAATCTAATTACCTAACTAAAACCTATTGAAAAACTACCTATACTAATACTAAACTAACCTGTAATACTATACCTTTTTCCTATGATGATGCAAAGTTAATTCGTTTTCTTTTTTCATAATTGTCTTTTTTTGTCGAAATAAAAAAAATAGTCAAAAAAATGATATATATCAACTTATGTGCACGCACACGGGCGCTTTTATGGGAAATTGCAGGAGAGTTATGGAGATGACACTCTGCCAATAGCATCACATTCGTCCCTCTAGCTCTCCCCCCAAAAATAACTTTTCGACATATTTGTTTTTTAACAAAAAAAACGCTAAATTTGTAACCAAGAACAAATAATGACGGAAAAAATGTTCAGTACCGTATCGATTATCATCATCCTTGTGTTGTTTTGCGCGTTGGCGGCGTTGACATATATGGCAGTAAAATTGAAGAACCAGTGCGACCGCTACAAGCGTGGACTCGCTGTACAGAAAGGATTTTTGCAGAATATGAGCCACGATATCCGCACGCCCATGAACGCCATTTGCGGATTTTCGCAGATTCTGTGCAATAGCCAGATTCGCGGCATGCTGTCAGAAGAGGAAATTGCTGAATATGGCGTTATCATTCAGAGCAACACGGATTTGCTCAGCACGCTGGTCAGCGACATTCTCGATATCTCCGACATGGAGAGCGGCAAGTATCGTCTCAACATCAGCACTTGCAATGCCAACGATGTGTGTCGTAAGGCCATCAGCACCGTAGGTCATCGCTGTCCAGCAGGGGTGAAGATGTACATGACAACCGATGTGCCCGACACCTATATGTTCAGAAGTGACCCCAAGCGTGTGGAGCAAGTGGTGATGAACTACTTGACCAATGCCGTGAAGCATACGGTGGAAGGCGAAATTCATGTTCATGTGTCATTGGCAGAACATCCCGGCATGCTGACATTCTCCGTGACCGACACAGGCGAAGGAGTGCCTACCGACAAGGCCGAAGTCATCTTCGGACGTTTCGAAAAGTTCAACACCATCAAGGGCGGCACAGGTCTAGGTCTCGCCATTTGTCGCACCATCGCCACCCAGTTGGGAGGTGAAGCCAAGCTTGACTTGACCCATCAGGGCCGAGGTGCACGTTTCATTTTCACTCATCCTGTATAAATACCCGGATCGTATTCCTGTGCCCTCGCCGTATGCATCATATTGATGTGGCAGAGCATGAGATTCTCAATCTAAAAAAAGTCATTAGAAATTCTAAAGCGAATAAATACTAGCTCCTAAAACGAATAGACATTGAGTTTTGAAGTGAACTGACTTCGTGTCATGCCGCGAATCCTCTTTGATGAATGAAGCAAACTCCCTTTCAAATGTTTGTTTTCTTAGAACAATATGGTTGATTCTTGTTGCCATAGTGTGATGCTTCCGTAGCTTTACATTGTTGTAAGGCTTTACCTTGAAATGGATTTTAGTTAATTAAGAAGCGTCCTTCGACGTATTCTATCACATTATTATATATACCGTACTCGTCGGGTCCGATGTGGCGCACCCGTCGGGTACGGCACATCGGACCCGACGGGTACGCCAAATAAGTATCTTTCAAACACCCAACAAAAATACCTCAAAAATCTCTTCCCAAACCTCCTGATTCCTGTAATCGCAGTGAAACGGTCTGGTGAAATTAACTAATCCGCATCGCGGATGATTAGGGCTATTTAGGAGGTTATATGTCTGCGACTCGATTGGGAATAATAAATTTCCTCGTCAATTTCGTCAAATTTATTTTCACCGGTCTTCCAGTGGAGTCTCCTCCGCTCTTGCTGGGTATGAAGAAACCATAGCTGTCAGCAACAAAAATCTGTGCTTTCCATGAGAAATACAGCATAATTTCCTCTTTTCCACCTTCCCTCCAATAAACTTTTCCACACCAGCCACCACCGCTTTTGTTTCTTTTTTGTCTTTATGTTTCTGTTTGTCAGCGTTTTATTGTGCATTGTAAGACACTGCAACTTTTCTACACCTGTTCCTTTGTTGGAATGTCGAATTTCGTTAACTTTGCAACCGAAGTGCATTATGTCAGGCATTTCATTAAAAAAGAATGACTGAAACTTTTTTTGTTTAACGTAAATTAACCAAATTCTTGTTTAGAAATGACTCGTTGAAACGTTATTAATATAAACAATCTTTTTTATACATCTTTAAAATAAAAATACGATGAAACAGTTTATCTCTATTCTCATCCTGTTGCTGGGCATCGGAAATGCTTTTGCGCAGTCGTCTCGTGAAGTCAGGACTATCGAGAATCCAGACTTTATCCCTCTTTTTTCCGAAAATGTTGACATTCGGCGCGTAGAGTTCGGCAAGAAAGAAACCACGCTTCATTTTCGCCTCAATTATCCAGAAGGTTCTAAGTTTAGCTTCATGCCTACAACTTATCTGGTGGATGAAGACGGAAAACGTTATCAGGCCAGGAGCAGTGAAGGCTTTGAACTGGGCAAGTCAGCAGAAGTGGGTAAGGAAGGTTTCAAGGATGTCTCCATCTCGTTTGATGCCTTGCCTGAAGGAACACGCGTGTTTGACTGCATAGAGGGTCCCTGCCTGGATATGACCTTTCAGTTCTATGGCATACGCGAGAAGGGGCAGGACTGGAACGTGTTTCCTAAAAAGGAAGTGGCCGACAATCCTATCGGTGAGCAGCACTTCCGCATAGATACGGTGTATGTGTCTGGACGCATCACCAAGAGCAAGTACGACCGATGGACTCGCGCGGTACATGAAATGAATGGATATTCCCAGACCTCACTCCTTCAGCCATACAGGGAGAATCATGGATGTTTCGACCGTTTCTATGTGGCAAAAGACGGGACATTCTCCTTCAAGGTTATTGTTGCAAAACCTTGTTTGGACGAACTCTTGCTTTCCAAGCAGCGTATTCCAATCCTCCTCATCCCAGGAGATAGCCTTTATGTTGAAATCAGCCATTTGAACGAGTACAATCAGCAGATGACGTTTAAGAGCCGAAAAGGAGACTACAGCCGCATGCTGAATAACTTCCCTTTCATGTGGCAGAGAGAATTTGCAAATCCAACGGGTACGCTCAGCTTCTCTGAAACGGGGAAATTGGCAGCCGAGACATGGCAGCCGCTGCACGAAGAGAAGGAGAGGAATCTGGAGGTGAACAGCTACCTTTCGGCTAAATACCACTTTACTCCTACAGAAAAGAAAATCGCGGATGAGCATATAAGAGCAACTTCTGCTTTGACCTCAGTGTTGAGAATGACAGCTCCTCTTGTGACCAATTACTTCAAGAGATATGATTCACTTAGAAAGGAAGGAGGTGGTGTTCCGTCATCAGCGCTTTCAAGGAAACGCTCATTTCAAGAGATTCTGGAAGACAGCATTCATCTGGACTTTTCTTTCCTGAAGGAATGTTCTTTTGATGACCCTGCCATCTCTGTTAGTACATGGTATGAAGCATTGGCATCTCGTCTTGTTAGCCTTTCAGGCTACATTCTTTTCCATCCGGAAGCAAAAGGCTTGGAGCCTGAGGCTGACAGTCTCAACCTGTGTGCTGCAGCTGAGAAGCTTGGAGCGGGAGAAACATTACTAGCGTCTTATCTTTCAGGAAGGATGGAATATAATGCATCAGGAGGACGGGTAAGACCTTTTGATATGCAGTTTAAGCTTCCCCATACACGGATTCTGAATCAGGTCTGGACAGCCAAAACCAAGTCTTCATTTAAATCCCCAAACTATAGCTATCCTGTCGCTTCCACATTGGCTGCCCCAATTGTCAAGAAGCTGACAGCTCCTTACAAGGATAAGAAAGTGATTTTGATGTCAATTAACTATCCCGTAAAGAAGAATTTCATAGAAATAGACAGCCTTTACAGGGCAAATCGGACAGAAATGGACAAGGAGGCAGTAATCTTGCCTTATACGACATCAAAGCTCGTCAGCAAAAAGCAGTTGAAGGAAATGCAAAAAGAATACCCTGTGTTGAAAAATGCTGTTATGCTGAAAGGGGAGGATTACCTGAAAATATTGGGTTCGTTCCAGCTGGATCGTGACATCTATGTAGATAAACTCATCCTGCCCGACGGCACTTACGAGACATCTGCAACATCCTTCTTTAATAAGTATAAAAAGAAAAAAAGGTAAATTTTATTGATGGCTAGCAATCATGGATAGTCTTTTTGGTAAAATTTTCAATAGCTTGATAAACAAAGAACTATAAGGAGTTTGTGAATTTTTTGTAAACTTTTTTACTGATGATTTTGTGAATGTGAATTTTTTGTAAACTAATTTTCTTGGTATTTTTGAGGAGGATGCATACCTTTGTGAAAATTCCTTCTGGTGTGGTTTGTTTTTAACATGAAATAGAATCATATTAATATATTAGAATTATGAAAAAGTTGATATTTCTCATTGTTTTGTTATTCCTCGGGCAAGTTGCTTGGGGACAGCGAAATCATCAGTACACCGAGCGACTTGATAGTATTGTTACGAATTTGGGTTTCAAGAATCCATCTAAGTATGTGTTCCGTTATGATGAGGAAGGACGTTTGACCGAACGCATCAGTTATTGCTGGTCACGTGGGAAATGGATTGACCCAGAGCATCGGTTCTATACCTACGACGAAAGCGGAAGGCTTATTGCTGTCATTGAAAACGGCATTTATGGTGATCAGCAAGAATTCCCATTCCGAACGAAAATGGAGTATGATGATCTGGGAAATCTCGTTTCTCTGACCTTTGACAGGGATTTTGATAATGATGGTTCATGGTGCCTGCAAGGGTGGAGGCACCTTAAATATGATGCCAAAGGAAATCTGGCTTTCATGACGGAATTTCAAGAATCTTTTCACGAAAGTAAGGAAAGAGCGAGGCATGAGATGGAATATGATGGGAAAGGGCGTTTAATCACACTGCGTGAATATGAAACCAATAACGGAAAGAGGCTGCTTAAGCACCTTAATCAGTATATCTATGACAAGAAGGGATATCTTCGTGAGTCAATAAGAGTCAATGGAGAACCTGATGTCAAGGACTCTCGTCCAGATGTGATTATCCGGAAAGACTACGACAAGCAGGGCAGGATTGTTTCCACCTCAAGACGGATGGCTGGGATGCTTGATGAGGTTTGTGAAGAGGAATACTGCTACGACTCGCATGGGAATCTGGCAAAAGTGGAATCCTACTCGTTTCTTGGCGAAGGGGAAAGGGAGCATGACTGGACAATTGCGTTTTTGTATGACCAGAATATGAATGCTTCATCGGTGATGGGACTTTCCTGTCCAGAGGTGCTGGAAGCAGATGATGCCTTGAAGGAGGGGCTGAATATGTCTCGCAAGCCTCTTTGTGTGGAAAAAAGATATACTAACTACGATCATCTGCATGAATATACCTATTATTACTATTCTCCCATAGAAGAACCGGCTCAATCGGTGTCCTTGGGTATGATGGACGATGCACAGCGGTATGAATATATGGTGAAACTTGCTAAAGAGGTTGTAATGAACTTTGGATCAGACTATTATCAGGAATATAAAAGCCCTGAAATTTCTGAACTGAAGGTATTCTCGTCTGACGATGAACATCCGGATTTTCAAAAGAATGTGGGGAGAAAATACTATGTGGTTACATTCTCTTATGACAAAACTCGAACACGGCTCGAATGGGATTATGGTGCACAAGTGGAGATTTGGGAAGATAGTGGAGAACCTAAGGGGGTGATGTTTGGTCATGGTTTGGGGCTTAGCTTCATCTTGAAGTCTTATCGTGAATTAGTTAGGGATGTGGAACGTTACAAAATGCCTTATCAATCAAAACCGAACCGACCTGAAAATATCTTTTGTGATAAGAAAATTGATTAGGAGATAAAGGGAAAATTGATAGGATGAACTTCATGAGGAAGAGTATTCTTCTCATGATGAGTGATTTGAATAATGAATGTGATTTAATGGGTGCAAGTTCGATGGCTTTGGGAAAAGTCGTCGAACTCAATGTTTTATATCTTTGATGCTGTTGAGCATTTGTTTTCCTAAGTAGAAGAGAAGGATGGGCAGGATGAGGTAGCCGATGTAGGCAAGGGTTGCCCATGAAATGAGAAGATATACAATCATGGCGAACCCCAAGAGTTTGGCGAGGTAGGTGATGCCTGCGATGAAATAGAAGTGGTGGTAGATTTCATCGATGACAGCGATGATTGTGATGATGAGCAACCATGCCATGACAACGAGGGTGGCCATGATGGGTGGAAGCACTAAAGGGTTGAGGGTAGGGTGAAAGTAGTATTCTTGCCAAAATTCAGGAACGAAGTTCTGTATGGATGCATAGAGCGCGGCGATGATGCCAGTGAGGATGAGAAAGAAGGATGGGTAGGGGCTGCTCAATTCGTTGAAGAAAGATGACAGCAGATTTTTTCGCAAGTTCTTTCTTCTGCTGAATGCTATGGCAATGAGACCGACGAGGATGATGGAGGTCATCCATATGGCACGGCTGCCTGTGAGTGCGTCGAGCATCTCGGAGATAGGGTCATCGGGGGTTGTGCCTTGCAGCAGTTTTTGTTCGGGAATCCATCCCATTGTGTGCTGATTGCTTGCCACTTTCACCCAGATGGAATCAATGCTGTCGCCTACCAGTGGCTTGATGGCTGCTACGACAATGACATCGCCTTGGTACACTTTGCAGGTGTCGTGCATCATGTCTCCTTCGCGGGGAACAAGAGTGAGCGAGTCTGCTTTGACGAGAAAGTTGAAGTTTTCGGAGTAATGGTGTGTGAGACGAAATATCAGTGAGTCTGCCTGATGAGGAGAGGGCAGGATAAGGACGCTGTCGCTGATGGTGTCGGAAAGATTGGCTATAGTTGTTGTGCGTATGTCGGCACTGTCCTTGTGTACCGTGGGCAATGATGTTGTGCCTTCTATGCATGAAGTTACAATGATGGTGATGATGAAGTAGAGTATCTTCTTCATAGGAGGTAGAGTTTCATGAAACAATTTTTGCAGTCAAAGTCAAGGGAGAAGGTGGTTCCATTGGCCATTCGCAATGCGAGGTTTTTAGCTGTACGCAATGACGATGACGACTTCTCTTTCAGGCAAATGCCGAGCTGTCTGCGGATGCAGTGCTTGCAAATCATGACAGGTACTGATGGATCGTGTGTCTGTTCGTAAGGCATTTCTGTTTTTACTTCCCTGCTGGTATGCTCTTGCAGTACTTGCGGATAGTACTTGACTCTTTCGGCTGTGAGTTGAATTGTAAGTTCTCTTCTCCATCGGGTGAGTGTGGAAGATGGGATGAAGTAGTTCTTTTTCAAGTAGATGTCAATGTGCCGAGCCTCAAAGATTGTGTCACCCAGTTTGCTGAGTTGCCTTTTGATATTTTCCGTCTGGTGGGTGTGTGCCAGTTCGAAGGTTTCACAGATGTGGAGTGTGGCTGTCAGTCCATCTTCATCGGTCATGGTTATTCGGTTGTCATGCACTTCGATGTCAGCCGAAATTTTTCTTTCGGCAGAAGATTTGGAAAGTGTCTTCTCCCATTCAATATCTTGATTGCGAAAGTATTGTATTCCTTTGGCAGGGCGAAATGTAGCTGCATTATTGAGCCTGAAGCCTACGAGTTTACCTTTGTCTATATAGCAGAGTCCATCCCCATTGTGCAGGGTGGTTTGGGCATTGATTGCTTCGCCCATCGCTTTCGGAGTGTCGAAATTGGCATCGGGTTTGCTGGTGTCTTTGACAAATCCTCGATTGAAGCTTTTATGCACGTTGGGTTTGAATTTCTGCGTGCTATGTCCTGAAGCTGCACGGCAAAATTGTTGAGGATATTTTGCGATGATGGTATCAAGGGCTTGAGAGTAGGCAGCTGTGACGTTTTTGACATAATCGGCATCTTTCAGCCTTCCCTCAATCTTGAAAGAGGAGGCTCCTGCCATGAGGAGTGGTTCTATATGGTTAATCTGGCAGTTGTCTCTTAGTGACAGCAAGTGCTTGTCTCTCAGTACCGTTTTTCCGTCGGCAATCAGGTCGAAAGCCATACGGCATACTTGGGCGCATTCGCCTCGGTTGGCACTTCTTCCAAAGAGGGCTTCGCTGGCATTGCAACGTCCACTGAGACTGACACAGAGGGCGCCGTGTACGAATACTTCAAGCTGGGTCTCGGGACAAGCTTGGTGGATTTCCGCTATTTCTTCTGTGGTGAGTTCTCTTGCTAGCACGACTTGTGGAAAACCTAATTCTGCGAGTTGTTGTACCTTTTCCACCGTGCGGTTGTCCATTTGTGTGCTGGCATGCAGTGGAACGGGTGGCAGGTTTAATGACAGCAGTTTCAAGTCTTGGATGATGAATGCATCTACTTTAATTTCATGCAGTTGCCATGCAATTTTCTCAACGTCTTGCATCTCGTCATCGAAAATGATAGTGTTGAGCGTGACATATACTTTGGCTTTGTAGAGGTGGGCAAAATCAACCAGGCGAGCAATGTCTTCTACGCTGTTGCCAGCTGCAGCCCTTGCGCCGAAGGATGCAGCACCTATATAAACAGCATCAGCACCGTGCTTGATAGCCTCGATGCCAATGTCTGCTGTTTTTGCCGGAGCGAGAAGTTCAATGCTTTGCATTATTCTGTTATGTCATTGATGTTGAATGGCGTTTCTTGATAGACGTAGTAGTTCAGCCAGTTGGTATATAGCAAGTTGGCTGCAGCTCGCCATCTTACCACAGGAGTTTTCGTTGGGTCGTTGTCGGGATAGTAGTTCAATGGCATGTTGATGGGTTTCCCTTTGGCGAGGTCACGTTTGTATTCTCCATCTAATGTCAACGGTGAATATTCCAAGTGGCAGGTAATGAAGAACTCACGTCCGTTTCGTGCTTCGATGATGGTCACTCCTGCTTCTGGGCTTTCAGCAATGATGTTGAGTCCTGGAACTTTCTCGATGTCTTCGCGCATGATTTCGCAATGGCGGCTGTGTGGTGCGAAAAATTCGTCGTCAAAGCCACGGAAGATGGGAAGTTCTGGAGATAGCATCTGGTGGTTGAACACGCCAAACACTTTTTGTGGGGTGTTGCGCTTTGGCACTCCATAGAAGTGGTAAAGCCCTGCAAATGCTGCCCAGCAGACGTAGATGGTGCTGGTCACGTTGTGGTGTGCCCAAGTGAAGACCTCTTGGAGTTCCTGCCAATAGGTAACATCTTCATAATCGATGAATTCCAGAGGTGCTCCTGTCACGAGCAAGCCGTCATACTTTTCTTTCTGCATGTCTTCGAAGTTGCGATAGAAGGCCAGCATATGCTCCACGGGTGTGTTTTTGCTCGTGTGTGACTTGAGTTTCATGAATTCTACCTGGATTTGTAGCGCTGAATTAGATAGAATACGGATGAAATCTGTTTCTGTCGTGATTTTCAGCGGCATCAGGTTGAGGACAGCCAATCGCAGCGGACGAATCTGTTGGCTGTCCGCTCGCTTGTAGCCCATCGTGAAGATGTTTTCCTGCTTCAGTTCATCTATGGCAGGCAGTTGGTCTGGTAATATTAATGGCATAAACGAATTGATACCCCTTTCTCTTTCATACTTCTCTCCTTGTCAAAGCAAAAGCTATATGCGGTTTGCCTTGACTGGAGAAAGGGTATATTACTTATTTTTAATGTATTCAACAATCCATGCGCCGACTTCCTTCGTTCCGTACTTTTCGCCGCCTTCTACTTGGATTTCTGGGGTGCGTACATTCTGATCGAGTGATGCGTTTACGGCTTCACGGATGAGTGCACCTTCTTTTTCCAGTCCGAAATATTCATACAGCATGGCAACGGAGAGAATCTGAGCCAGTGGATTGGCAATGTTCAATCCCTTTGCTTGTGGCCAGCTTCCGTGGATTGGCTCGAACACTGGTGTGTGTTCGCCTGTGGATGCTGATGGGAGGAGTCCCATTGAACCTGTGATGCAGCTGCCTTCGTCGGTAAGGATGTCGCCAAAAGTGTTTTCAGTTACCATCACATCGAAATATGTAGGTTCCTGAATCATGCGCATGGAGGCATTGTCCACATACATGAAATCTGTTGTCACATCTGGATATTGTGGTGCCATCTCTTGAGCGACAGCACGCCACAGGCGACTTGAAGCCAATACGTTAGCTTTGTCAACAACCGTCAGATGCTTTCTTCTTTGACGTGCGTACTGGTAGGCAACTTTCAAGATTCTTTCAACTTCGATGCGGGAGTAGGCATTTGTGTCGTAAGCATAGTCGGAGCCTTCTTTTTTCTCGCCGAAATACATTCCACCTGTCAACTCGCGAATGCAGATGAAGTCTGCGCCACGTACCAGTTCGTCCTTCAGCGGAGACTTGTGGATGAGGCAGTCGAATGTTGTTACAGGACGGATATTGGCAAACAGACCCAATTTCTTTCGCATAGCGAGCAGTCCTTGCTCTGGACGCACTTTTGCATTGGGATTATTGTCAAACTTTGGGTCGCCAACTGAAGCAAAGAGCACGGCGTCTGCTTCCATGCAAGTCTGATATGTTTCTTCTGGGAATGGGTCGCCAACCTCGTCAATGGCATGAGCGCCGCAGAGTCCTTCCTTGTAACTTACTTCGTGCCCGAACTTTTCGGCAATGGCGCTGCATACAGCCACGCCCTGTTCCATAATTTCTGGTCCGATACCATCACCTGCCAGAACTGCAATTTTCAAATTCATCTTTTCGAGTTGTATTTTTTCTGTTGATTATTTTTCTATTGATTAGCTGTATATTCTTTCATGGAGTACCTTGTCCTCCATAAAGCATGGGTGTACGGGGCCATAACCATGTCCAAACTCATATTCGGCACCCAAAGCGATGGCCTTGTTGATGAACTCTTCGCCTTTTTCTACGGCTGCATCAAGGTCATATCCTTTTGAAAGATAGGTGGCAATGGCAGAAGAAAAGGAGTCGCCAGTTCCGTTCACGTTGTTGGTGTCAATTCTTTTCTTCTTGAATACCATTATTTTATCAGTCATTGCATTGTAGAGTACATCTATCAGCATGTCTTCTTCTTCAATGCTCTTTACGATGACGCTGCATCCCCATTTGCCAAGTTCCTTGATGTCTGTCTCTATGTCCGTAATCTTGTGGCCAAGCAGAACTTCTGCTTCGCGTCTATTGGGGGTGATGAGTGTTGCCAGCGCGAAAAGCTCGTTCTTGTAGGCATCGATGCTGCTGTCGCTGACCAGCTGGTTCCCCTTGCTGTCCACGATGACGGGGTCTATCACTTTCTTTACGCAGGGATAGCGTTTCAGCACATCGGCTACACCATGTATGATTTCAGCTGTAGGCAAAACACCTGTTTTGATGCATTGTGCGCCAACGTCGCCCAAAAAGGATTCTGCTTGGCTGGTCACCAAATCGACGGGGAGTGGAGTGACACTTTTCACTCGTTGTGTGTCTTCGTCAACAATGCCTGTCAGTGCACAAGCAGCATAGCCGCCACATGCTGTGATTGCTTTGATGTCTGCTTGCATTCCTGCGCTTCCCAATGGTTCGCTGCCTGCA
>JAEIGA010007584.1_pt1 | contig 16449 bp, 13 predicted proteins | sample 9270691 | NCBI WGS metagenome assembly JAEIGA01 (sample SAMN17057246, study PRJNA624740) | gut metagenome | biome: biome; isolation source: fecal sample | host: Bos grunniens | place: China: Xizang | collected 2019
GAAGAAACTAAAAAAGCAATACAAAATGCTAAAACAAGAACAACAGGATCAAGAGACGACGATGATGACGATGCTAAATAGAGAAAAAATAAATAATATTATTATTTATTTTAAGATAAATACATACTCAAGGTGGAGTAGATTAATATATAAAGATTTCAAATGAAATCTTTTTTTTATGCATAAAATTAAAAATTGCTAAATATTTTTAAGTAAAAGTATTTTTGGAGGGTTTTATGATTAAAGATAAAATTATTAGATATTGTTTTGTTTTAAGTATTTTATTTGTATCTATTTTTTCATTTTCTATTTATTCACAAGCTACATCTTTAAGCAATGAACTTATGGCATGGGGATTTAAAAGAGGTAAAAATCATGAGCAAGCTGTTTTAGATTCTAGATTAGATAAAGTGATAAGAGAATATAATGGAATTTCAATGGGAAGTAAAGAAAAAGCTAATATTTATTTGACATTTGATGCAGGATATGAAGCTGGATACACAGAAGATATTTTAGATGTACTAGAAAAATATAATGTAAATGCTACATTTTTTATAACAGGACATTATTTAAATTCAGCAGAAGATTTAGTAAAAAGAATGATAGAAGATGGTCATATTGTAGGAAATCATACTGTAAATCATAAATGTATGCCTAATATAACTGATGAAGAAATTAAGTCTGAAATAATGCTTTTACATAACAGTTTATATGAAAAGTTTGGATATGAAATGAGCTTTTTTAGACCACCTAAAGGTGAATTTAGTCAAAGAGTAATAAAAATTGTTAAGGATTTAAATTATACGACTGTAATGTGGTCTTCTGCATATGATGATTGGGATAATTCTAAACAAGGCAGAATTGAATATGGAAAGAAGAAAATTTTAGATAATTTGCATAATGGATGTGTTTTACTTCTTCATTCAACATCTAAAGACAACGCTAAAATTTTAGAAGAGGTGATTGTAGATGCTAGAAAAATGGGGTATGAATTTAAATCATTAAATGAATTCGAATAAAGAGAAATATTTATTGAAATAAAAAAACTTATATGATAGAATATTCACGTTATAATAGATAAAATTAAGGGGAGTAAAAATGGACTTTTTAGACATAGAAATTACTGAAAAATTATATATAAAAATATTGATAGTTTTTATAATAGCGCTTATTATTTATCTTGCACTTACAATGAGTTCGCTGCTAATTTTTAAATCATATACTTTAGGTGCTAATACTTCAGTTAATGATGAAGAAATAAATACGCATATAGATTTATTAGAACCACAAGGTAAGAAAATTGAAATTGCAGGTTGGGCTTATAAAGAAGGAGACGAGATTTCAACAGTAAATGCAAATTATGTTCTTAAACATCAAGAAACAGGAAAAATGTATTTAATGAGAACAAAAATGGAACCAAATATAAATTTGTCTGATCCAGAAATAAAACAAGCGGGACTTCATGCACAATGTTTATTGTTTGGAATACCATCAGGAAGATATGATATTTGTGTTTTGTATAAAAATGGAGAAGAAGATATTTTAGCAAATACATCAATATATGTAGATTTATAAAATAAAAGGATGGAAAAAGATGAAAGAAAAAATACAAAAATTCTTAAAAAGCAAGAATGCAATTTTCTTAGCAGTATTTATATTAGAATTAATCTTGATGTTTTTTATTACACCAAATAAATATGATGATCAAGTATTTTTAGAAAGCGTTACAGGAACTTCAATATGGTCTTATGTAGGACCTAGATATTATACTTGGTCTTCAAGAATTATTATAGAATTAGTGCTTTGTTCTGTACTTAAAATCTCAAAATATTTATGGATATTAATCGAAGCATTAATGGTTACATTAGTAGCATATTCACTTTCAAAATTATTTGTAAAGAAAGATGAAAATCAAAAAGAAAATACATTAATGCTAGTGTTAATGATTTTTATTTATCCAATAATGATAATGAATGGTGCAGGTTGGGCTGCAACTACAATAAATTATATGTGGCCTTTAGCTACAGGATTATTTGCATTAATACCAATAAGAAAAATTTGGGATGGAGAAAAAATAAAATTCTGGCAATATCCGCTATATGTACTTGCGATAATATTTGCTAGCAATCAAGAACAAGCTTGTGCAATTTTATTTGGAACATATTTGCTATTTACAATATTAATGATAATAAAAAATAAAAAAATACACCCATTTATGATAATACAAACTTTACTTGTAATAGCAAGTTTAGTATTTATTTTAACTTGTCCAGGAAATGCTGCAAGAACAGAAACTGAAATAAAAAATCAATTTAAAGATTTTGAGATGTTAACAGTATTAGATAAAATTGGTATCGGTTTAACATCTACAATGGGAATAATAATAAAAAATGGAAATATAGTTTTTGCTCTTATGAGTATGCTTATAACTGTAAATATTTTCTTAAACTATAAAGAAAAACTATACAGAATTGTTTCTTTAATACCACTTTTCTCAATATTAACTTTAAGTTATTTTAGAAATATTTTACATACAGTGTTTCCATATTTTAGTACTGTAAGAGAATTAATTATAAAAGAAGAGATGATTCTTACAGCAGGAAATTGTAACAATTTATTTAATGTTATTCCAATTATATTTGCTGCAATTAACTTTATTTGCATAATAATGTCTTTATTATTAATGTTTAAGAACTTAAAAAATAATACAGCATTACTTGTATTTTTAATTGGATTTGCTTCAAGATTAATAATGGGATTTTCTCCAACAGTATTTTTATCAGGAGAAAGAACAATGCTATTTTTTGATTTTTCTATGATAATAGTAAGTATTCTAATTTGGCAAGAAGTTATTAAAAAGACAGACAAAACAGAAAAGAAGATTATTAAAAGAACTGAATTTATAATTAAAGCTACTGCAGTAATGCAATATTTAAATTGCTTAATATGCATTTTAGCTACACAAAAATAAATAAAATACGAAAGAAGGATAAAATAATATGGATGTTGCAAATTTTACAGAGAAATCTAAAGAAGCAATAAGTGGTGCTAGTAATATAGCTACAAAAAATAACAACCCAGAAATTAAAGATTGTCATATGGTTGCTGCGTTTTTAGAAGATAAAGGCGGAGTAATAACGATGTTATTTAAGAAAATGGACATTAATGTTGATTCTTTAAACACAATGTTACAAGAAGAAATTGACAAGATGCCTAAAGTTAGTGGAAATGTTTCTTTAAGATTTGCACTAGAAGTTGAAAAAGCTTTAGATGATGCGGAAAAACAAGCAAAATCTATGAAAGATCAATTTATTTCAGTAGAACATTTAATGCTTGGAATTTTTGAAAATGCTACAGAAGGTTTAAGAAAAATCTTTAAAGTGTATAAAATTGATAAACACAAATTTTTAGTGGCATTAAAAGATATAAGAGGAAATGTTAATGCAAATTCTGATACACCTGAAGATACTTATGATGTTCTAACAAAATTTGGTAAAGATGTAACAGCACTTGCTAGAGAAAATAAATTAAATCCAGTTATAGGTAGAGATGAAGAAATTAGAAATGTAATAAGAATTCTATCTCGTAAAACAAAAAACAATCCAGTATTAATTGGTGAACCTGGTGTTGGAAAAACAGCAATTGTAGAAGGATTAGCTCAAAGAATTGTTAGAGGAGATGTTCCAACAAGTTTAAAAGGTAAAACATTATTTGAACTTGATTTAGGACTTTTAATAGCAGGTGCAAAATACAAAGGTGAATTTGAAGAAAGATTAACAACAATTTTAAAAGAAATAGATAAGAGCAATGGAAATATAATTTTATTTATAGATGAGATTCATAACTTAGTAGGTGCAGGTAAATCAGATGGTGCAATGGATGCAAGTAACCTCTTAAAACCTCGTTTAGCAAGAGGAGAATTGCATTGCGTTGGTGCGACAACTTTAGATGAATATAGAGAATATATAGAACAAGATCCAGCGTTAACAAGACGTTTTCAACAAGTTATGGTTCCAGAACCAACAGTTAGTGATTGTATAACTATATTAAGAGGTATCCAAGAAAAATTTGAGATTTTCCATGGTGTTAAAATACAAGATTCAGCTATTGTAGCTGCTGCAACATTATCAAATAGATACATTGCAGATAGATTCATGCCGGATAAAGCCATAGATTTAATAGACGAAGCTTGTGCTATGATTAGAAGTGAAGTTGAATCTATGCCAACAGAACTTGATGTTATTTCTAGAAAGATTATGCAATATGAAATTGAAGAAAAATCACTAGAAAGAGAAGGGGAAGAAAATCCTAAAATTCAAAAAAGACTTCAAAACATTAGAAATGAATTATCAAATTTAAGACAAGAATTTCAGGATATGAAATTAAGATGGGAAGAAGAGAAAAAGAATATTGAAAAAATTCAAAAATTAAAAGAGAAAATTGATGAAGTAAATTCTCAAATAGAGAAAGCATAAAGAAATTATGACTTAAATAAAGCTGCTGAATTAAAGTATTCAACTCTTCCAAATTTGAAAAAATTATTAGAACAAGAAGAAAAAGAAATTGAAAAAACACAAGGCGGAAAAAGTCTTCTTAGAAATAAAGTAACTGAAGATGAAATTTCAACTGTGGTTTCAAAATGGACAGGAATACCAGTTTCAAAACTTGCTGAAGGCGAGAAAGAAAAATTACTTCATTTAGAAGAAATTTTACATCAAAGAGTTGTTGGCCAAGATGAAGCTGTTAAAAAAGTAAGTGAAGCTATTATAAGGGCTAGAGCTGGAATAGCAAATCCAACCAGACCAATAGGATCATTCTTGTTTTTAGGACCTACTGGTGTTGGAAAGACAGAACTTGGAAAAACATTAGCAGCAACACTTTTTGATGATGAGAAAAATATGATAAGAATTGATATGTCTGAATATATGGAAAAATTCAGCGTAACAAGATTGATAGGTGCACCTCCAGGATATGTTGGATATGAAGAAGGTGGACAATTAACAGAAGCTGTTAGAAGAAAACCATATTCAGTTGTATTATTTGACGAAGTTGAAAAAGCGCATCCTGATGTATTTAATATTTTCTTACAAATATTAGATGATGGTAGAGTAACAGATTCACAAGGAAGATTAATTGATTTTAAAAATACTGTTATAATACTAACTTCAAATTTAGGTTCACATTACATTTTAGATAGTATTGCTCAAAAAGGAGAAATAACAGAAGAAGCAAAAGATAATATTGATAAAATATTAAAACAACATTTTAGACCAGAGTTTTTAAACAGATTAGATGAAATAATTTGTTTTAGAGCGTTAGAGAAAAATGTAGTTTATGGAATTGTTGAATTGATTTTACAAGGTGTAATAAATAGAATAAAAGAAAGAGGAGTAGAACTATCATTTACAAAAACTTCTTTAAAATGGTTAGTTGAAGAAGGGTATGACATGGAGTTTGGTGCTAGACCATTAAAAAGAATTGTACAATCTCAAGTTGAAACTTTACTTGCTAGAAAATTAATTGCAGGAGACGTAAAAGAAGGAGATAAAGTAGAAGTTTTTTATGATAAAAGAATTTCTGGATTAAATATTAGACCTAAAATAGAAAGATTAGAAGAAAATGTTACGAAAGATATAGAACAAGCAGTACAAGAAAAAAAGAATAATACTGAAAGTTAATAAGAAAAGATGCAGATGAAAATCTGCATCTTTTTTGTTATATTGATTTTGTTATTTTATTTTTGGTAATATTTTATATACGATTTTAAAGCAATCAAATTTTTCAACTTCATTTTCGTATAAGCAATCTAAGTAGATATTTAATTCTTTCATATCTTTAGCTGCTCTTATTACTGCTGGATTTAAGTTAGAATTAAACATTAATTCTAAAGCTAAATCTACAGCTGCATATACAGAACTGTTTTCTTTAGTTCTCATGAATCTATAAGCTTCTTTAAATCTAGAAATTATAGGCATTTTGAATGTAGAAAGAGGTAATGTATATTCGCTATCAACAACTTCTTGAACTGTTTGATATTCATCGCTAGATTTTAATTTTTTCATAACATCTTCTATTGTATATGGAAGATATACTTTTTGTGTTTCTTCTGAAATAAGAAGTGTTTTATTATCACAAATTGATGTTTCTTCTTTTTCATCTGGTGTTTGAGATGCTGTAGATAAATCTGCGATTGCTTTATTTAACATTGAAAGTTCAATTTTGTTATTTACTGAAGATAATTTAAATGCTTCTTTAATATTTAATTCTATTTTGTTATTCTTTTTAGCAAAAGCAATATTATTTATAGCATTTGCAAATTCAATATCTTCAAAGTTTGTATTTAAAACAAAGTGATCTTTTTTATTATGAATTTCTATATATTTATTTCCAACTCTTACAAAGAAATTATTTTTTGGTGTAGATAAATGAAGGTTTTCTGAAAGAACAGATATACCATCAAAATCAGCAACAATTTCATAAGATTCATTTAAGATAGAAATTGAGAAAATATCATCTTTGTTAATAAGAATATTAATTGCTTTGTCATCTGAATCAGAATAATTTGTTGTAAGTTCAGCAGGTAGTGGGGCAAGAGGTACAACTTTATTTGTTTTTTCAACTTCTTGTTTAATATCTGGTGTTTGTTCTAATTCTGTTATAGCTTTTGTTAAAGATTCTATTATTTTTGAAAAATCAGATAAAGATTCTTGTTCTTGAGAAAGTTGTTCTCCTTGAATTTCTAAGTCTAATAAATCTTCGTCAGATAATTCATCTAGAAGTGCAGCTTCAAGTAATGATTCATCTAAACCTTCAGTTGATAAGTTTTCTTCATAAGAAAGAACTTCTGATAATAATTCTTCTTTTAATTCAGAATCTAAATCTTTAGCTAATAATACTTCTGATAAGATGTTTTCAACAGATTTTTCTTCATCTTGAACTTCTTCATTTGGTTGAGATAGAAGAGAAGGTTCTTCAATTTCTTCTGAGATATCAAGATCTTCTAAATCTATATCATCTAAATCTAAATCATCAATATCAATATCATCAACATTTAATTCTTCTTCAATTTCAGCTTGACTTTCTTCGATAATATTTTCTATTATTTCGTTTGAAAGATCTTCGTTTTGTTCTTCTTGAACAGTGTTTTCTGATAATTGTTTGTTCTCTAAATCTGTAATTCTGTTTGTTAAAGTTGAAATTGTTTGAGTAAATGTTTCTAATAATTTTGATAAACTTGAAAGTTCTTGTTCTTTTTCTTTAAGGCTTTTTTCTAATTCTGATTCTTGAGTTTGTTCTTGAGATTCAAGAATTGTATTTTCTTCAATTGTTTCCTCATTAACAACTTCAGGAGCAGAAACTTCATTTTCATTAATATCTACTTGTACATGATTGTCTTCTAAAAGTTTATCAACAAATTCTTCTGGTTGTATTTCTAAAGTAGAAATTTCTTTGTTCTCTTCGTTTAATGGTTCTTCTTCTAAAATTTCTTCTTGAATTTCTTCTTCAACAACAGGGTTTGTTTCTAAAAATTTATCAACGAATTCATCTGGGTTAGAAGTAGATTCTATAACTTCTTCGATTTCTTCATTTTCTTCATTTTCATCAATTAATTTTAATTTTTTTAAATCTTTTTCATCAAGTGTGACATTATCTAATCCAAAATATGATTCGATTGAGAATTCTTCATCGTTATATTCATCTTCAACATTTTCTTCTAAAGAGACAGGTTCTATGTTTTCGATTTCATTAACTTGATCAATTTCTTCATTTATATTTAAGTCATTAACTTCGTCAATTTCTTCATTTGCATCTAAGTCATTGATTTCATCAAGTTCTTCATATATATCTAATTCCATAATTTCATCAATAATGTCTTTTTCGGCATTTTCGATTAATTCATCAATGATTTCATCTTCGTCAAATGATGATTCAGAAGTTGGAGTTATAATGTTTAATTCTGGAACTGCATAATCTAACTCGTCTTGTTTTGTTGATACAATAGTATTTGTTTCTATAACTGGAATAGATATAGCAGATTCTGCTTGAATATCCATATCAGAAATATTATTTAAAACTTGAACATTTGGTGTAAAGTTTTCTAAAGCTTTTTGTATATCTGATAAATTGTTTTCTTGTTCATTTTCATTATAATTATTTTCAATATCATCTTGATGAGTAATTAATGCAGCTTCTTCAAATGTGAATTTTTTGAAGATAGGAGAGATGTTTGAAAAAATTGATTTTTTTATTTTTGAAAATGTATTATTTACTGTTGCTGTCATTGAAGGAATTGAGCTGTCAAAGAATTTTCCAACTGGAGTATTATCTACAACTGGTTCTGCAGAAACTATTGTGTCAGCAGCTTCTTTTAATACAGCAGGTTCTTCTTGATCTGCAACTAAAATTTGATTTTCGTTATTTTCAATGTTTTCTTCATCTTCTATTAAATTTTTGAAAAGAATTACATTATCGTTGTTTTCAATTTCTTCTTGTTGTTCATTTTCTGGTTCAGTATTTTCGTCATCTGAATTTAATTCTTCTATAGGTCCTAATTTTCCACCTAAAATTGAACGAACACTTTTTAAAATTTCTGAATTTTCAATTTCTTCTTCGATTATTTCATCAGAAATAGTATTTGCAATTTCTTCTAAAGCATTTTGTTCTAAAGATTCTGTATTTAAATCTTCTGAAGTTTTATTTTCTTCAATTGGATCTGTTTGTTCTTCCAATATTGTATTTGTTATAGCTTCACAAATTAATTCTTCTAATTGTTCAGCTGGTAATTCATTTATATTATCTTGTTCATTTTCAATGATTTCTGAAATTTCTTCCTCTGAAGTAGAAGTATTTTCAACTATATCATCTTGATTTTCAAAAGTTTCTTCGTTTTCTGTTGTTGTAATATCTATATTAAATTTAGCAAATATAGAAGGTTCGTTAAAGAATGCAGAATTTTGATTAATAGATTCGTCTTTTTTATAAGAAGGCTCTACAATAGGTTCTTCTTTCTTTGAACCTAAATTTAGTCTTAAAGTTCTTTTTCCTTTATGAGGAACAATTATAACTTTTTCAGGAACAATTTCTTTATTAACAATAGGTTCTTCTGAGATTGTTTCTTCAATAACTTCTTGATTTTCAGTTTCTTGTTCTGACGTTTCTTCTTCAATTGTAAAAGAAGGACGTTTTATAGAAATATTTTTTATTGTACGTTTTTTCTTTGTTTTTTCTACAATAGGTTCTTCATTAACAATAGGAGAGACTTCTTTTTCTATTGTTTGTTCTTGAACTTCTAAATTTTCTTCTTCACTTAAAACTTCTTCACTAACTTCTTGTACATCTAAAACATCTTTTTCATCTTCAGCAATAACAACTTTTTCAGTTGATTCGTTTTGAATAATTAATTCTTCTTCAATTATGTCGGGTTCACTTTCAATAATTTCATCAACAACAACTTCTTCAACAATTGGTGTGAAAGGAAGAGTGTTTTCGATTTGAACATCATGAATAAGCTCAACATTATTTTCGACTTTCAATGTTGTGCTTTTTGTTTTTTTGCTTACAGATTTTTTTGAAGAACTAGATTTTTTTGTGGTTTTCTTTTTTGCTTTGCTTTTGCTAGATTTTTTTGTTTTGCTAGCTTGAGCATCTTTTCTAGGTCTTCCTCTAGATGCAGTTGGCTTTTTAATTATTTCTTCTTCAGATTTGTTTGCCATTTCAACCTCCATATTGACAGAATAATTCAAATTATCCTATATTATACGAATAATTATAATATAAGAAGTAGGAAAAGTAAATGGATTTTTTTTCAAAAAACGACAATTTTCTATTACTTTTTTGTAACAAAAATATTACCAAAATTATAAAAAAATGAAATATAAAATTTGTTGAATATGAGAATGAATAATGATATACTCTTAAGTATAAATGTGGATTAAAAGGACTGATAAGATGGAAAAAGTAAGAAAAGTTTGGGAATTTATAAAAAATTTCGTAATAATTGCATACATTTTGTTGATTATATTTGTCACAATTTGTTTGCTATCTTTTAATGAATACAAAGTAACTGAATTTGGAAATAGTACAATAATTCCAATTATTGATGAGGATTTAGAACCTGATTATACTGTTGGGGATTTAGTTGTTGTGTCAAAAGGAAGTTTAGCAAGGGTTGAAGTAGATGATGTAATATTCTTTTACAAAACAACATATGGAGTGACAACTATAAATTATGCAAAAGTTATTAAAGCAGAAAGGGTAACTGATACAGAGTTTACTTATACTGTTGAAGGTGATTATAGATTTTCAAGTTCATATTACATAGGAAAGGCAGAAGATGCTACAGTAATTCCAAAAATTGGTAGAGCATTAAGTATATTAGAGTCTAAATGGGGATTTTTATTCTTAGGAGTATTTCCTTCTTTGGTTGCTTTTATTTATACTCTTCACTATGTTGTTGTTGAAGTTCAAGAAACAAAAGAAGCTGAAAGAAAAAAGAAAAAGAAGAAAAAGAAAAAAACAGCAGCAGTTAAATCTGATAAAACTGAAGAGATAAAAAAAGACGAAACAATAAAAGAAATGGTTGAAGAAATTGTTGAAGAGAAAAAGAAAACAGAAGAACCAAAAATAGAAGTTGAAAAAGAACCAATAAAAGTTGAGATAGAAGAAAACCAAACTGTTGTTGTTCAAATTGAAAAAGAAGAAACTAAACCAGAAGTTAAAGATGAAGTTGCAACTGAAGTAAAGGTGGAACCAGAAGAAAAAACAGAAAACATTGTTTCAGTTGTTCCAGAAAAAGTTGAAGTTACAACTGAAATAAAAGAAGAATCTAAACCAGAAGAAAATGTAACAAAAGTGGAAGTGAAAGAAGAACCTAAAAAAGAACAAACAGAAGAGCAAAAGAAAAAAGCAGCTATAGAAGCAAAAATGAAAACAATGACAGAAGAAGAAAAAAGAGCTTTAATCGAAGCTAAATTAAAATCAATGACACCAGAAGAAAAGAAAGCTTTAATTGAAGCCAAAAAGAAAAAATTAGAAGCTGAAAAAAATAAAAAAGGTGAGTAAAAATAATGAATAAAAAAATAAGAATAGTAATTCTTATAGCAATTTTGATTTTACTAGCTTTAATAATTCAATCAACCTATTCAAAATATACAAGTAAATCAACTGGAACAATAAATAGAGATACAGCTGATTGGATTATAAAAATTAATGATAAAGATATAACAATACCAGATGAAAATGGACAAGTTGGAGTTTTTGAAATAGATGATTTTACATGGGATTGGGAGTCAGCACCAAATGTTAAACCTCCAAAAGTTGCACCTGGAATGAGCGGTTTCTTTAAATTAAAAATAGATCCAACAGGAACACAAGTATCAATAAAATATACAATAACAATTGATGATTCTAAAATAGCAGAGATGCTTGCTGGAATTGGGGTTACTGGAGATGATTTAGCAAATAGAATTAATTTAAAAATAACTGGTATAAAAGAGAATGGTGTAGAAATTGAATTACCAAGAGATGACCAAGGAAATATTGTTATAAGTAAAATTAAAGAATTAGAAGATATACAATCAAACGATGAAACAGATAGAATTGATGAACTAGAAATTAAAGTTACATGGGAAGATAATGAAGCAAATAATGACATAGATTCAAAAATTGGTTCTGTACCAAATAATGTGATAAAACTTCCAATTTTAGTAGATGTAATTCAATGGACAGGTGAATAAACAAATTCACAAATGGAGTATGAATGAAAGAATTTCTAAAAAAAATAGATTTTATAACAATTATATTATTAATTATTTTTATTATAGTTGCTTACTGTTATGCACAATTAAAAGTTTTTAATTATGATTATATTAACTTTTGTGGTTATACAATTTTTCAAGTTATAACGGGAAGCATGGAAGATACAATAAAAATAAAAGATATTGTTATAGTAAAACTTACAAATGAAGTTGAAGAAAATGATATTATAACTTATAAATATAAAGATGATTTTGTAACTCATAGAGTTATAGAAATAAATGAAAAAGAAATAATAACTAAAGGAGATGCGAATACATCCAAAGATGATCCTATAACCCAAAATGATATTGTTGGAAAAGTGGTTTTTATAATAGCTAATGTGGCTGTTTGGGTTGATGTATTAAAAACTCCACAAGTATTAATTGCAATAGTGATAACGATTATTGCAATATGGTTTTTATTTAAAAAGCCAAAACAAGAAAAATAAATTTCGAAAGAGGATAATATGATTAGAGGAAAATACTTAAGAGAAAGGAAAGCAATAAGAGCAAAACGTAGAATGAAATTTCTACTTGCTATAATAATTGTATGCTTATTACATAGAATTTTGTTCAGTTCTTATTCATTATATGAGTCAGAAGCAAGTTCTACAGCTGATATAGATGTTGCTTTCTATACTCTAGAGGATGAGTACTTAACAAAAGTTATTTCAATAGATGAAATAATTCCAGGAGAGACAAGAAGAATAGCCTTTACAGTCTCAAATTATTACATTGATGATAATGGTGAAAATGTTATTACAGAAACAGATATGCTTTATGATTTAAAAGTAAGAACAACAACAAATTTACCTTTAGAATATAAGATGTATAAAAATCAAGGATTAGATGTTGATAATCTTACAAATATATTAGAAATAGAAACTGTTCAAAATCAAAATATGTATTTAGATGAAGATAATACTATTTTCAAAAACCTAGTTTTTGCAACTCAATCAGCTGATAAAAAAGCAGAAGGAATAACTGATTCTGATGAATTTTATTATACAACACCAGAAACAAATACATATATATTAGAAATGACATTACCAGCAACTTATAATTCTGTTGAATATCAAAATGTTATTGAATGTATAGAAATAACAGTTGATTCAGAACAAAGAATTGATGTTCCTAATGGTTAATAAAAGGTGAGGTAAAATTGGAAGAAAGAAAAAGTAAAACAAGAATAAGGAGAAAAAATGGCGGTATAAAGAAATTGTTATTTTTACTTATACTGCTATTCATAATAATATACATGTTAGTAAAAGTAATAGTGCCTGGTTCTGTTACTTTGTCTAGATATGTCTATAAATCAATCAGAAATTATTATTTAACTACTAAAGAGTTTTATTTTAATAGTGATAAATTATCTCCAAATACTGCACACTTTGAATCAGATAACTGGTCTGGAGTAGAAGAGTATAGAGTTACTGTTAATATGAATAGTAGGAAAAATATTAATGAAGTTTCTAAAGTAGATATTAATTACAATATTAAATATGAATATGATGTTTATAAAAATGATGGAACGAAATATTCTGATGATGTAATTGATTTTTATATAACTGGTTCAGAGAATTTAAATCAGGGAGATACACTATCAAGAACTATCTTTCAATCTTCAAATAATCAAGACAGTTTTGAGTTTTCTGTAAAACCAAAAACCAATGCAAATTTACAAAACAATGATTATGTATATGTAAAAATAACAGCAACGTCAACATCTCCATATGTTGCAGAATTAGTTGGAGAATTTAATATTAAAATAGGAACTTTAGGTATGAGTTATAAAATAGAAGATAAAGAATATGACCCATATTGTGAAGTTATTGTTACAAATACTTTAGATTATTATATAGCAGATGAAGCTGTAGGTGAATTCCAAGCTGGCGCTTCAATACCGATAAGTGAATATCTTGAGTTGACAGAAGCAGAAAAAGAAAAATGTCATTCAATGATTATTACTTTAGCGTTTGATTCTAGTGTTTTAAGATTAGATACAACTGCAGGTGTTTATATTGATGCAGACAAAACAAATGATATTGAATATGAAATTGTAGGAACAGATCCTGGTTTCGAATATGTAAAGCAAATACAATTTAAAATTGGTGCAGAAGAATCTAAAGTTATTAAATTTTATAAAGTAACTGCATCAGAAAATTATACATATCCAAATATGGCAGGTACAGATCCTGTTGTTGATGTATCGTATACATAGAAAATAGGGAGATTGTTTAATGAATAATATTTTTGAAAAACATATTAATAGTACACAAAAAAGATTAAAAAAATATATGAGTTTAATCTTAAAAAGTAAATATGATAAAACTATTTCAGAAGAATTAATTCAAAGTTATATTGATGCAAGATATTATAATTATGGTGTAGATAATTCTATAAGAATTTTTTACAGAAGAATTTATGATGCTGTGAAGAAAAAAAGTGAAAAATTAATGAAGAAAACACCAAGAAATACGGATTTGATTTTAGATCATTTATCATTATTTCAATATTATTTTTATTTTGACAATGTAAGATATAATATGGATCTTGAAGATGTAGTTGATACAATTGCTGAAAAAAGAGAGAAAAAATTTAACATAAAAATTACAGAAAATGATAATTTTAAAGAAGAATTTTTAGAACTTGTAATTAGAGATTTAGAACAAATTGATGATTTTTTTGATATACATGCTTCAGAAGATTTTGATTTAGAAATAAAAAAGGTAAATCCTAAAAATCCAAATTATTATAGAGTGAAATTAAAATATTATTTTGAATTTCCGGAAATTTATAGTAAGGAAATTATAGAAGAAGTATTTAATACAGATATAACAAGTGAAGATAAATTGTTTGTTGAATATCCAATGGTGGCAATAGTAGCATTAAAAGATATTATTGTTGGAAATTTCAATAAAATGTATATTTGTGATTTTGCTCCAGAATTATTAAACAAGAAGAAAAAGTTAGATCAATTATTTGATATACTTGAAAATCAAGCTGCTCAAGACAAAATTTTATTTGAAATTGAGTATGAAGACTTTGCAAAAAATAAAGAAAAATTATATGATGTTATAAGAAAAGGCTTTAGATTTTGCGTTAAAACAAATGATGATATGCCAAAACTTTCTAAAGAAGAAATAAAAATGTTGGAAATTTTTGATCGTATATTGGTAAGTACTAAAGATGTAAATAAAAAGCAATATAAAAAAGCAAAAATTTTAGAAATATAAAGGATGGGTAAAAAATGGATACATATGTAAGATTCTTATATGAATTTTTAGACGCATTTTTCGCTGGGTTAAAAACAATTTTAATGGGATTAATAAATGGAGTTAAACAATTATTTGATATTCCAGCGTATATACACTTAATAAAAGAATATAAGAATGATTTTTCTGTACAAGAATGGGTTCTTGTAGCAATTGCAGTATTAGCTGTAGCAGCGATACTTATTTTAACAGTTGTTTTAGTATATTTAATATTAAGAAAATATATTAGATTTAGAAAAACAGTAGTTGAACAAGAGAGTATGTTAAAAGAAGTTGCTGATTTAAATAAAAGAGTTGAAACTATGACAAAAGAAAGAGAAGAAATTCTTGCTATGAAGGTTTCACAATTAGGTTTAAGTCCAAATGAATCTTCAAAACTTCCAGTGGATAAATCAAAACCAGCTGATGGAGATAAGAAGAAGGAAGATGAATTAGATCCAGGAGATGGAGTAAGATTTACAAGACTTTCAATTGTTGATAAAAAGTTTGCAAAATATAAAGTTCAAAATTATAATAATGATTTTACACTTGAAGAATTATGTGAAACATTTAGACAATTTGCTGCTTCAAGATTACATTTATATTATGCGTTACCATTAATTCGTATATTTATAGCTGGTCTTGCATCAACAAAACTTGTTATTCTACAAGGTATCTCTGGTACAGGTAAAACATCTCTTGCTTATGCTTGGGGAAAATTCTTAAAACATGACTCTTGTGTTGTATCTGTACAACCGTCTTGGAGAGATAGAACAGAGTTATTTGGATACTTCAACGAGTTTACAAAGAAATTTAATGAGACACAATTATTAGAATGTTTATATACAGCTACATTTACAGACGATGTGTATACAGTAATTCTAGACGAGATGAACCTTGCCCGTGTTGAATACTATTTTGCTGAAATGTTATCTATTCTAGAGATGCCAAATAGAGATGAGTGGATTATTGAGGTTGTAGCTAGCCCTTGGGAAAACGACCCAAAACATATAACAAATGGTAGAATTAAAATACCAGCAAATACTTGGTATATCGGAACAATCAATAACGACGACTCTACATTCATGGTAACTGATAAAGTTTACGATAGAGCGATGCCTATAGATATTAACGATAAAGGTCAAGTATTTGAAGCTGAAGATACACCACCAATGGATATTAACTTTAGTTATTTAGATAAATTATTTATGCAAGCGAGAGCAGAACATGAAGTTTCAGAAGAAAACTGGAAAAAAATTAATGAAATGGATGACTATGTAATACAACATTTCAGAGTTGCATTTGGTAACCGTATTGTTAGCCATTTAGGAAAATTTGTTTCAGCTTATGTTGCTTGTGGTGGAGATGAAGTAGAAGGTATAGATTACTTCATTGCTAAA
>JAEIGA010007585.1_pt1 | contig 16448 bp, 17 predicted proteins | sample 9270691 | NCBI WGS metagenome assembly JAEIGA01 (sample SAMN17057246, study PRJNA624740) | gut metagenome | biome: biome; isolation source: fecal sample | host: Bos grunniens | place: China: Xizang | collected 2019
CATATACATTTTTTCGTAAAATTGTTGCTAATAATGACGCTGTGTCAGTAATCCATTCGTAATCACTTTGAATATTTAAATTTATTTCACCTATTTTAATTGTTGTTATACTTGCGTTTATATTATTTTTAAAAATGTATGAACTTAGCTGATTTAATTTTTTACCAGATAAAACATTATCATAGAAATTAATTGTAAATATTCCTGCGTTTGTTGCTCCACCTACCAAACTAATAACACTATTATTGTATAATTGTGTAATATCCCAAAAATATATAGTATTATTATTTATCGTAACTTCAGAATTAAAATAGTTTGATTCTGCGTTACCAGTTATTTCAATGAATTTTGCGTCTACTATTGTTCTATGTTCCCAGTTAGAACATGAAATTGTATTATCATAAATATGAATGTTAAATAATCTAATCCCTGTATATAAATCACTAACTAATAAATTATTATTTCTTTCACACCAATTGTTGTGGAAATTTAATTGATTTATACTGTTACCCATATGGTGTATTACTGTTTGTAAATTCCAAATATTACAATCTGAAATATCAATTATTGTTCCAATACTCGGAATTTCAATACCTATACTTATGTTTTCTACAGATCCACCATCAAACGTACAACCTTCTATATAAATTATACCACAACCAACATCTATTTTTAATAGTGTATTTCTGTATAATTGTGATGTAAGCATTAAGTTTTCTAAATATATATTATAACAATTTCTTAGTTTTAATAGTTCTGTGTTTTCTGTGTAATTTAATAACTGGAAATTTGACAATCTTACTTCATATAATTTTCTGTCACCATCATAATTAAAATATAAACCGCCGTTGCCATAACACAATATTTTTGCTTTATTAGGTGAAGTACCTATAATAGTTGGCTGTTGATTTCTTATTTCTATTTGTTCTGTTATTTTATAATTTTGTGATAAAACAATTGTTTTATTATCAATATATTGAAAACAATTTTTTAATGCTTCTGTATCATCTTCTATTCCATCACCAATAGCACCGAACATTTCGGGCGTTATATATCCTATGTATTGGAAAACGAGTCTTGTTAGTTCACCATTATCAGCCATTTCATCAAGTTTATTGTTTATTTCTTCTTGTACATCTAAACTTGTGAAATAATTATTTACATAATCCTGTAAATCATTATAAGCATTGAATAAACCATTTATGTTATTTTCAAGGCTTGCAACGTCTGATATTGTGTTATTTAAATAATTAACAACTTTATTCAATAATTCGTAATATGAAAGTGAATCATCATAAACAATAGGTAATACTGTTTGACACCAATATTTAAAAGTACCTTGTTTTGTATATCCTGTTGGTGTTGGTGTAAAATTTGCAGGTGGTAAAGGTGTAATACTCATGTTTATTACCTCATTCCCATAAACCAAAAAATAAATTGGACAAATCTTTTATAATCATAGCATCAATATTTAAGAAACTATCTCTAAATTCCATTAGCATTTTACTATAACTTTTGTCACCCGTTTTACCTATTACATGGTGTATATAATCTTCCGTATTTGCGAATACAGCATTATCATTTTTAGTAATGTTTTTAGTATTTGTATATGTTTCATTAGCGTTTGTAGTATCCGTTGTATTCTTTTCACCCTCATCATGCCTTACAATATTTTCATTGTTTTGAGTAACTTCATTTCCACCTTTTTGTTTTGTCTCTCCGCTTGTTTCAGCGTTGTTTTCTCTCTTTGTGATAATAGAATTATCTGTTTTATCGGTATTAATTATATCATTATCTGTTATTGTTTCTTCCTTTTTAATTGTTTCTGTTCCGGTATGTTCTGTTTTTTCTGTTCCTGTGTGACTTGTGCTTTCTGAACCAGTCCATTCTTTTGTTTCAGTACCCGTATGACTTGTACTTTCAGAGCCTGTCCATTCCTTTGTTTCAGTACCTGTATGACTTGTGCTTTCTGATCCTGTATATTCAATTACGTTTGAACCGATGTTCGTATCCTTTGTGGCATTTGTTAAATAAGCATCGTTCTCAACTTCTAATTTTGAAATACTTCCTTGTGGTGTATCACTGTAATAATTCCACTTTGTATCATCCACCCTGTGATCTTCTTTTAAGAGTGGAGCACGTGCATCTGTCAAATCCGGTGTTCTTGTTTCTTTTAAGAGTGGAGCACGAGCGTCTGTTAAATCCGGCGTTCTTGTTTCTTTTAAGAGTGGTGCACGTGCATCTGTCAAATCCGGTGTTCTTAATTCTGTCAATTCCGGTGTTCTTTCTTCTTTTCCGGTTTTATTAATTGTCCGATTGTCTGTTGTATCAATAGTCTCTGTTTCTGATATAGTATCGTCATTATTTACAAAACCGTATCTTGATTTATTAATATTTTCACCATCTATATATTCTTTTGACCCATTATTAATATCATTAACAGTTCCATCTTCTGTATTTATTTCTTTTCCGACTTCTATCTTATAATTATCTTTATTATAATTTTCAATTTCGCCTACTGTACCTGTTGCAGTATTTTCACCCTCTTTTGTTTTTTTATAGTCACTTGATAAATCATAATTATATAAAGGATTAAATTTTATTAATTCAGATTCATACAATTGATTATAATAAGGCATGATCATACACAAACGATCTTGTAATCTTAATTTCCACAATCCAACTGTTTCTTCTGATATTTCCCTTGTATAGTAATGCCTTAAAATTTTTGTTTCTAATGGCAATCTGTATGATTCATCGAATATAGGAAAATCAAAATTGAAAATTTTCGGAGCTGATAAATAGAGTATTTCTGAAATAGAATTGAATCCTTTACTTTCTACTAATCCCGATTCAGATTCACAAATAAATCTCACTTCCGTTGTGAATTTACTCATTCTCTACCACCTCTTTGTTTTGATCACTGTTTTCAACTTCTTTTATCATTTCTGTAAATGCTTCAGAATAATCACATGAAACATTTAATTTGAACATTTGATTAATCTGTTTACACGCTTGCTGTCTTGCATTGAGTCGAGATAAACGACTTGCAATTGTACCACCCATATTTCTTTGTACTTCATCGGTAATCAGTCGTTCTTTTTTCTGAATGTTCGTATTAGGAATACCGAAAAAAGACATCGCTTCATTCCAATATTGTGTTTTTAGCATATATAATTTATCAGAGATAAAAGGCGCTTCTGTACTTATAGATTTTATTGTGTTAGGTGTTAAGGATTTATCACCGAAAATAAATGGTTCGTTCCCCTCATATTTCATATACAAATTTTTGATTGTTAGTCTCTGTGATTCCTCACAAGATAATAATATAGGTGTTTTTTGTGCTTTTACATTAATATCTATGATTCTATCATATTCCCACAATCTTTGTGCAAAATCAACAATATCAGGAACACTATTAGTATGAAGCATATTATTAAAAATTAATACAGAATCTTCATTCGTTAAATTTTTATTGTAGCCATTTGTTGCCCATGCTTTCCGATCAATCGGTATTCTGTAAACGTCTAATTTTCCACCGATCATTGTTTGAAGACACAAATATCCCAAAACATCGTCATAGAAAAATACAGCCACACCATCATAAAGTAAACATGTTTCTAAGAATCTTTCATCGACAGTATCAGGCAATCCCTTCCACTTAAACATACACATAGATAATTCTGCGAGTCTGTTAAAATAGTGAATAAAGTCTAATTTGTTCCTATATGCACTATCCCAAAAATTACCGTTTTTCCTTCCCGGTGTAGTGTGTGTTCTTTTATTTTTACCCATAATTTTATACCGTATTATCTAAACCATAATTACCAACTTCATAACCAGATCTCCAAAAAGTGATTCCATTATTGAATATATTGCAAATACTTTTTGCATCGTCAGCAGGTAGAGAACCTGTAATCGTACAACCAATTGTTTTTGTAAATGTCCAGTGTGGTCTTACATTGATATTAGGTACTTTATTTCTTTTCGTTGCATAACCGTATCTGTCAAAATATTCATCAACAATTCTTGCAAATTGCGCTTTTATACACATGGTATAGAATGAAAATTTTAATCTACCGATACCCGGATTGAGTGAATCTGTTTGTGTTTGTCCGTAGGTTTGATTAGGCATAGCTTTCGTATCTTGTACTTTTGCAATACTCGGTAATACAGATGAAAAAACCGACCCTGCTCCAGAAGCTACGCCACCGGCACCAACTGCCAGACCTACAAAAGGGTTTGCTGTTGCAAATCCTGCAATAGCACCAGAAAGCAAGCCTGAACCTGCTTGACCGATTCCAGACATAACACTTGTTAACCCCGATGTGACAAAACTTGCTTTATTTTGCGCCCACCACGCTTTGAAAGTATCTCCTGACCATGCACACTCAGGAAAATTTGATAAAACAATTCCATCATCATAAGCTGAATTTATTCCACGATAATATGTAGGATAGCATATCACAGCAGGAGTACTTATTTTTACACCACGAATAGAAAATAAACAAGCTGCGGAGTTAAAATCTTCAAACCGATATTCAGCGGTTTTCCCACTATTATTAGACACTGTTAAAAATGTGTATGGATAAGTAAATAATTTTTTATTTCTTGGAACATACCCATCTATATTATTATAGTTTTTATCTATACCGATTGCTCTCGATCCCCCACCAGAATCAATAAAAGCGGGATATTGATAGACGCATATAATTTCATCGTCTAAATATTGAGAAATAGCACTGTCTAATACATCCGGTCTGTTTGCGTTGACCCCATCAATGATAAATACAGGCGTATATATCCCATTGATTGTTGAACCCGGGACAATACCAGTCGTTTCCGTATCACGATTTACCATGATACAAACATGCATGTCATTCATATCAAATTCGTCATAATCGTTTACCACATATTCATCACCTATTTCAATATTTTCGGGAACGATGTTTTGACCGATTATATCAGTTGCACTATGTTCTCTTTCAACAAAACACTGATCCAACACATAATCAAAACCAACTAACCATGTTTGCATAACGTCAATAACGAATTGAATCTCTGAAACCTCATTATTAACATATTCAACAGATGTTATAAACGCATAAAACCATTTTGAACCAAAAGACGAGTTCTGAAACATTAAGTAATTGCAATCATACAAATCTTCTGCCTGTTTCTGTACCCTCATGTACCCACGATTAACACGCTGATAAGATTGTGCATCAAATCCCCATTTTGCTTTACTATAAAAAAAACTGTACTGGGAAGAACGATCTGCAAAATAGATAGTGTGGTCATAACTTGGATCTAAGGGAACGGCAGCACATATATAAATTTGTGTATTCGGTGCTATATACATAAGTATACCTCTATTAATTGGTGGCACATCAAAAATTATTTTGATATGCCACCATATATTGAAAGGAGAATAGAGTTATGCCACATCAACAGTTATCGTTGCTGTTCCTGTTTTTGTATTGTCGGCTGTTGAAGTCGCTGTAACAGTAATTGTAACATCTTCAGAAACTGTATCTGCTACAGTCAATAACCCTGTTTCAGATATTTCTACGCCCGTTGTAGTTGGAGATAATGACCATGTAACCGTATTTGGTGCATAGTCTGACCCTGTGACAGTCGCTGTTAACTGAACACTTTCACCCGGTGCAAGTGTAGCTGTTGAAGGTGATACTGTTACTGAACTAATTGTTGTACCCGTCCCGACCGTGACAGTGACAGAATCCGACTTCGTTTCGTCAACCACACTTGTCGCTGTAACTGTTAGAGTAACATTATTAACAGAAGGTGGAATGTTTAGCAATCCTAAAGGTGAAATAGATACACCATCAATTTCCGGTGAGATACTCCAATCAACCGCTTTTGAAGCAAAATTTTCTGTGACCACATCTGCTGATAAAAGTACAGTTTGACCAGAAGATACAGTCACCGATTCCGGTGATACTGTAACGCTTGTAATTGTCGGCGTACCCGGAACGAAAACAACAGCATTAGAAAACGGGGATACAGAGAAGGTTTTCCATGTGTGATACCAGTAATTCCAGTATAAACCCTGACCATTGTACTGTTCTGTAAAATTGTAAAGATTATCAAAAATCATGAACCAGTTTCTATCAACCAGTACAGCAGGAATAGCCGACAATGCTGAAAGTTCTTCTTCTGTCAGTGTAACATACCACGACTCACTTGAAAACAACTGATCAAGCCGATCATTATCAAGGTTTGAAAAACTATCAATAAGTACCCTATGACCAATAAAATCAGCCTTATCCATATTAAATGCAGAAGCTAAAACCTCTACATCCATAGTCGCATCAAAATTACTGTCAACAATGAAGTACTGATCCTCTTTCAGCGAGTATGTTGATACACCTGCGAGATTGTATTTCGGAGACATGAATTCAAGATTATTCGATACACCTTTGATGTTGGAAATAATCGACTTCATATTTGATTCCTGCACAGTTGGTATGGTGACAGCATGTAATTCACCATTTAAAATATGTCTTGCTAACAGGTATTTCATTGTCAAAAATTCATCATAGTTTGCTCCTGCATACATGGAATCAACAATTTTTGCAATTAATTCTGTGATACCTGTCCAGCTTAAAAACGCCTGTCGTAACTGTTCATTCTGAATCGTTGCTTTATAGAATTTCTGATAATTCAACACATGAAATGCTGAACGAACATCTGGTATATTCCTTGCAAATACTTTATTTTCCGATTCTTCGACATCATAGGTAAATGGCTCTGCGATATTAACAAAAATTTCTTCAATCGTTTCTCCGAACTCTAACAAACCTTTTTTAAAAATCGACCACGGATTGTCATACATCTTAGAAGTGAGCATGACTCTACCGATTCTATTCACGAGTGCTGAAAGAAATTCGTTCTGTAAATCAGGATAATCCATAATTATAGCACCAATTTCACGGATTGAGTCCTGTGATTTATTTGCAATTGGTACATAATTCCTATAATTAGCAGAAGCACTATTTCTAATAGCATTCAAAATATCAACACTTGTTGCTGATAAACGGTTATTTTCTGGAATTGTAGGCATAATATTATTCTCCTTCTCCCGGTGTAGGCGTTGTTCCGAGTAATTCGTCAACGACACCTGTTACAAGTTCAACCATCTGGGTATCTGTCATTTCAGCAATTTCAACTTGATTATTTGTGATAGAAATTACATATTGTCTTGTTACATTTGTTTCAGGATCTCGAATCTGTACAGTTACACTAATGTTAGGCATTAATCATCATCCCTTTCAAATAAATCATCTACGCTGATATCTTCCGGATCTAAAACATCTGTATCATCTTTATCTTTATAATCAGGATCGTAAGGATTGTTTGTACCGCCACTAAAGAATCTGCTACGATAACGCTTTCTCCATGCTGCGTCATTTTCTTCATAGCGTTTTTTCCAGTCTTCATCACCTGTCTGTATACGGTTATACAAATCTGTATAAGTATCTGTCATATCTTCAATGAATGAGATTGACTCATCGGATGAATCTTCTTTGAAAAAATCCTCAAGTCGTTTCAAATATTCATCTCTACTTAAAATAGCCATAAAATTTACCTCATATTTTATACCATAAATACATCCATAGTTTAAAGCCGTCTAAAGTTTTAAACTTTAAATTTTCCATTTTATCAATTAATTGTCCACCTTCAATCATTGTCACCGACATATTGTAAAGTTCAACAATACAATTGTATTTTGTTTTTTCTTTTAATCTTATAATAATTAGTTTGAAAAGTTCATTATTATTTTCAAGTGTTGTATGTATTTCTGTTTCAACAAACATTGATTCTTCTGTGATTTCTTTTCTGTCATAAATTATTTTTATTTTATATGTGTTATTTGGGTAGTTTAATGTTGTTTCTACTTCCGCTGTCGCTTTATTCGTTTTTGGTCTAAATTTTACATCAATAATTTTACTTGTATCTTCCGGTGTTGTAAAAATGTTACCGATTTGAGAATCAACAATAACAAGTGTTGACTTATCAATTACTTGCGCTTCACATTTAAATGTTTCATTGTAAATTAATCCAGCAAAACCTAATATGTAAGTGTATACGCTATCAACATTGGATGTTTGTTCTAATGTAGCTGTGTAATTATAGTATTCGCTTGTTGCTAAATCTAACAAAACTTTTGGATCATAATAACTCGGATTAATCGCTTCATTATATTTCACCACTAACTCAAAACTAACCGTATTCTGATAAATAGTTGATATAAAAGATAAGATTTTTGCTATTGGCTCAATGTAAAACGATCCGTCATAATGAACATTTACAGTTGTTGTACCCGGATCTGAAAGACATGCCCGATAACTATAATATGTATCAAATTCTAAATTTACCGCTTTAAAATAAAATGTGTAGTAACCTGAAGAACCTGAAGTTCTTATATATGTAGCATTATATTTTGTTGCTGTTCCTGTTATCCAGTACTCAACAAAAACATCTTGCTGTTTTGCCCCATACGGAATATATATATCAACTTCAAATGCAACTGCATTACCTGTTACATCAACATCAACAAATTGAATTTCTGGGTATAGTGGTGGAACATAAAATTCATGTGTAAGCGACTCGACTACACTTCCATCCGCTTCTAAATAGGCGTATGCTGTGTACCAATATCCAGTATCAACATTATCAGCGTAAAAATAGTAACTATAATCATATTCATCGTTTGTATAGTGGCTGTAATGTGCGTAATTATATGCCCCGCTTCCTGATACATAGTATTCTACACTAATAGTTGTTGACTCTGTTGCGTCTGTTATATCAACATCAACGATAAAATCAATATGATTTCCTGATACACTTGTTGTAACTCTTGTAATTACAGGGTAAGACATCGTATTATAAACCGTTTATTACACTTTGCACAAAATCATAATCAATACCCGCTGTTTTTAAATTTTCCCTTCTTGTTTTACCATTTCCGTATTTTCCTTTTAAAACATCTTCAATCACTTGAGCATATTTTTCTTTTATCTTGTTATTGTATATTTCATCAATTTTAGTTAATATTTTATTATTATCTATTTCTGTATGATCACTCTCCTTTAATGTATCAAAATTTAAATAAGAATAGTTCTCATCAACAAAACCTGCAATCCCTGCGTATTTTGCCCTGTTTGTTCGTTGCCATATTTCGCAAGGAATTGACGGTTTTTCATTATACCATTCAGCATACCATATAGCAAACTCTGGTAACTTATTAAACCCTTTATACAAGTAGTAGTCTCTATTTGTGTAGTTTATTGCAAAGTATCCTCTTTTTTCAACTCTTTTGAGAAAAGTTCTCGCAATATTTACCCTTGTATCATTCGTGATTGTAATTCCCTGTTTTTTAGCATAATTATCAGAATCATACTCCCAGTCAAACGCAATCGGATAAATCGGTTTATATTTGTCGGCTATATCACAAACATAATCTGCTTCCTTTTCTGCCATTCCTGGAGATAGTGCATATGAAAACCAATATAATCCAAAAGGTATATTATTGTCTTTACAACCTTTAACGTTATAATCCAATTTTTCATCAATATTGTTTTTTCCATATCCTGCACGAATCATCACAAAATCAATTTTGCCTTTTAACTCTGTCCAATTGATTTTACTATTATGCTTTGAAACGTCTATTCCTTTTTTCATTTTTTATTTTCCTCTTTTCCCTGTAATTTTTCTAAATATGGTTTTAGCAACTTTTCAAGTTTTGGATTGATTTCACATAGATTTTCTATAATTGAAATGCATTCCATAATGCTTATATATGATGTAAAAGATATTAAAAAGTTTGGTACTCCCACTAAAAAATATTCATCGGATAAACAATCTAACGACCATCCACCAAAAATCACAATGACTTCCGTAATTTTATGGATCATTCCTTTTCTCAAGCAAGTTGAATTGATTGTTCCTTTGTACCATGATTTCAATATACCTGTAATTACATCAAATAGAATAAAACCAAAACCAACTATGAAACTCATGCTGCATCACCTCTTTATTATTATACCACACTATACAAAACAATTGTATGTATGTTATAATAAGATATGAAAAAATATTATGACGGCACAAAATTATTATCATTAATGGATATTTCTGGAAATAAACCGGAAATTTATATTTGTACATCAAATAGAACGGCAGGAAAAACAACATATTTCAACAGATTAGTAATTAACCGATTTATTAATAAAAGTGAAAAATTTTGTTTACTTTACCGCTTCAATTATGAGTTGGATGATATTGAAAACAAATTTTTTAAAGACATACAAAATCTTTTTTTCAACAATTATGAAATGAAAACAAAAAAACAAGCAAAAGGCATCTACACAGAACTATTTTTAAGAAAAGAAGGTGAAGAAATATTTGTTTCGTGTGGGTATGCAATTTCATTGAATTCTGCTGATCAAATAAAAAAATTCTCCCATATTTTTAGTGATGTGTATAATATAATTTTCGATGAATTTCAATCAGAAACAAACCATTATTGTCCTAACGAGATTAAAAAGTTTATATCTATACACACAAGTATAGCGAGGGGAAACGGTAAACAAGTTCGATATGTTCCTGTTTACATGATAAGTAATCCAGTATCAATTATAAACCCGTATTATGTGCAATTAGGGATTAGTACCAGATTAAGAGAAGATACTAAGTTTTTAAAGGGTGAAGGGTTTGTATTAGAACAGGGATACAACGAATCAGCGTCTATTGCACAAAAGATGAGTGCTTTTAATAAAGCGTTTTCTAATAATGATTATTCTATCTATTCTTCAGAGGGCGTATATTTAAATGACAGTCAAGCCTTCATTGAAAAAATGAATGGGAATTCAAAATACTTGTGTACTGTTAAATATAAAAATAATGAGTATGCAATTCGCGAATTTACAGAATATGGTGTTATTTATTGTGATGATAAACCCGATAAGACTTACTCAGAAAAAATAGTAATTACAACCGATGATCATGATATTAATTTTGTAATGCTTCGTTCTAACGATTTATTTATACAACAATTACGATATTATTTTGAAAAAGGATGTTTTCGTTTTAAAAATTTGATTTGCAAGGAAGTTATTTTAACAATGTTATCTTATTAATATGGTATTGTTCAGGACTATTATAAATGATTGCTTTGTGTGATTGCACGGATGGAATATACCGACACAAACAAAAGTCAATTGTTGCAGATTGCTTTTATAAACTCCTGATTAACAATATAAAAAATAAAACGATACTATTTTTCAATAGTATCGTTTTATTTTTAGAATTAATTATTTTATATGTTACTTTAATATTGTACTTGCAATTCCATTGAGTAAAGAAATGGTTGTGGCTTTTAACGTACGAGTAACTATAATATGGTATAGTTCATCGTCATATATAAAATAATATACACCAACATGATTACCATTTCTTGTATTATGCTCTAATAACACATTAATCACAATATTACCTGTAAAACCACATGATAACAAAAAATCAGCTATACTATGTTTAGACATTATACTAATATTTACCTCATTTCATACGAACCATTTAATAATACAATACCGCCTTTAATTCTTTTAGGTTGTAATTTACCCGGAACAACTAACCCTAAATTAAAATCAGTAATTTTTAACTTATTAGATAAAAATATTTTTTCTTCATCTGTTAAATTTTCTATTTCATTATCACTTGCACCAATATTTTTTAAAAATAAATTTTTACATCTTTCAGGCATTCCCGCGCATTTTATGATTGTTTCCTCTTCCATCTGTTCGATATATGTTTTCTGTCTTACAAACCATCCTTTTTCCCACTTAGATTCAATACTCCAACAACAAAAATTTGTTTCATGTATGTTTACACCTTTAATTTTACTTTCTGACAGATCACAATGAATGCTGTCTGTATCTGCATAAATAAAACCTGCTTTATTTTTACCGTGATAGTTTTGTTGTGCTACATTAATCGTGAAATTTCTTGCGTAACTTGTAATTGCACTGCCTATTGGTATGTATCCCGGTTCTTTTCCATAATCTATTACCGTAGTATATCCAACTGAACCGTCCTCTTTTACATATGCCACTTTAAAGGAAGAATTTTTTGTTGTTGCCAACTTACCATATAAAGAATTTAAAAATAACTTTGCTAATTGTTTAACTGCTCCTTTACTCGTTAGCTTAATTTTTTTATATTTATCTATATACTTATCAAATAAACCAATTTCACCGAAAAACCAGCAACCATCTAATATTTCAAAATCTATTAGATTATATTGTTTTTTGAATAGTTCAAAATCTGTACATGTCATTGTTAAAATTACATGTGTACTTTTTATATTTCCGTCTAAGTCAATGTAATGATCATAATAAACCCCATTATCATCTTTTATATCACTCGTTTCTAACATTTCATTTGTTTTGTATAAACAACTGTTTTTTATTTGAATAAACGGTAATTTATTATTTTTTATTTTAAATTTTGTTTTTATCCTTATGAAATAATATGTATTTTCGTGTGTTGCTATTTCTGGGATATAGTTACCAAACCAAAATCTTGGCGTACCAATAGGGTATATATTCCCTGATTCAGAATGCATCATAGAAGGATACAAACTATTTACATCTAAAGTGACTCCGTTTTTATATAATTTTGTTTCTTTTCCTTTTACTAAGTAGCACCAACCACCATGATAAGATGAATAAATATAATCACCGGCTGTTTTAGAGCCGTATATTTTTTCGTCTATTTCTATATCATATAAATTAGGAAATAATTCATCCCACTCTCCATAATGAAAAGTTTTTTTAAATTCAGATAATGCACAACTTCCAATTGTCAATCTTTTATGTCCTTCATTAAATAGTATTTCTAACGCTTCTTTCACCACTAAAACATCATTTTTAATATATTCTGACTCTTTTTCTGTAATTTCACAACCTGCATATCTAAAACCCTCATATATCATAGATAATTTTTTATGTTTAGTTTTAAAAGATGATCCAATTTTTTCTACCGAAAATGGTAATAATTTTAATGAATCCCTTATTTCAATAAATTTGTTGTTTTTCTTTATTAAAATACTGTACCATTGCCCCATATCAGATATTAGATAACGAAAAGTGTTATTTTTCATTTCATATTTATCTAAAAATCTGACATCATCAATATTTTTACCGTATCTTTCGATAGATTGATCAAAATTTAATCCTGTTAAAAGATATGAAATAATAAACTCTCCGTCAAATTTTAAATTATGAAAATAGGCAATTACATTTTCTTTCAAGTTAAAAAAATAATTGAATTGTTCATTTATGCTATGGAATAATTTCACGTTTTCGGTGTATAAATCAACACATGCACTTGCCCATACTTCAGTATATTCTTGACCACTATACACTGTGGTTTCAAAATCACACATAAAATATTTAACCTGTTTTTTCATGTGAAATCTTGCGTGTATTCCATAGCATTATCAATTGCTCTACGTTCTTCTAAACTTAATGACCCGTTGTATATAATCTGCATTAATTCAGTTAAAGATAAAGCTATTTCTTTACTGTCAGAACTAACCATAACACTTATAATCAGCTTATGCACTTTGACGGCTTCTTTTTCTAATCTTCTTGCAATAGTTCCTTTACCATATAAATTTATAGCACCAAAAATCATATTTTCAATATCAGAAACTGATTCTTTTTTCAATTCGTTTAAAAATCTACTTTGTGCCGATGAAGGAACATACTTTTTTAACTCTGATAACACATTATTTATAATAATGTCATCTGCATTAGGTAGTTTCTTTTCAATTTTTTGTTTTTGTTTCTTTTGTTTAGGTTTTTTACCTGATAATATTTCACCTGTTTCTAAATCAATGTACTCTAATTTCTTATAAAGTACGTTGCTCGTTAGCTTTCTTAATCTATTTATTGATCCCAAAGTTATTTTTTTGGGAATTTTAGGTAATAACCCTTCAGGAATTATATAACCTTTTTTCTTTTGTCGATATATAAAGGATTGTATTCTTCTACGCTCCTTCATATATTCCTTATGATATTTGCTTTTTTTCATATTTCCATACACACATAAATTCAAAATAACCCGGCTTTAAAGCCGGGTAGTATTGCGAATTGACAAATATAAGAAAATGATAGATACTTTGAAATTAGAATTATATAATTGAGCAAGTAATGAAATATTTTCCCGTATAATTTTTCGTAGGCATTTTATATACCTCAATTTCATACGGTTCGGATTCATCTTTCATTTCATTATAAATATTAATGAATGAATCCCAAAAAGACTTTGAACCAGTAACGTACTTAGTACCAGACTTATCAACAACAATAAACTGATCATATTTTTTATCTTTTGTATCAGCCTTATCGTTTTCAATTTCAAGAATTGCGTAATAATCCGGTGAAAATACTAATTTCTCGTCTGGTTCAACGCCATCTAATTTAATAGCATTCGTAGTATCTTTGATTTTAATGCGTTCACGTGCTGATAATTCCTTGTTACTCTCTTTGATGCTTACTTTATACATTTTCTACCTCTTTTTCTTCTGGTTTTTCATGTTTTTCTGGAAAGACATTAGCAACTTTGATAAATTCATCTTCCTCAAGCCAATATCTTTTCACTACTTCATTAGTTTCAAGAATTGTGCAAAGTATGACGTCCTCTGTTTCTGTTAATTCTTTCGCCCTCATCAACATATCCGCAGAATTTTTAAAACTACCAGAAATACTCACTTTCATATTGAATGTTTCGTTTTCTCTGGTGTCTAAGCACAAACATTCACACTCAATAGACTTAATGGATCTTGTTATTAATCTTTTTCTCGACAATAATTTCACTTCCTTTTTCTTTTATCAATATCAATAATTATTAATTGAGTGCTGCATGACTTGAACATGCTGTACACCTTCAACATATCGCCATTGTAAAACACTCATGTTTGAAGCGATATAATATTATATCGCTTCGTAGCGAGAATTTTTTGTGTGGAAATAATGGAAGCATTACCACAATTATAATAGCATTAAATTGGTGAAATGTCAATAAAAATGTTATCTCCCTGTACTACCAAACCCATTATTACCACGTTCAGTATTTTCTTCCAAACTGTCAACAACCTCAATTTGTTCATAATAACAAGGTAATATAACAAGCTGTGTAATTTTATCACCTGCCATAATCATGACAGAATCATTGCTATGATTATAGACATTCACAATTATCTCACCTGTGTAACCTTCATCAATTAATCCGGTTGTAAGGATTGAATTTTTTATGTTTAACCCAGACTTAGCAACCAATAACCCACATGTTTTAGGGAGGTAGCTGAATATGAACGCCTGTGTGAACAATAGCATTACTTTTAGGTGGAATTCTTACACCTTTTATTGCTCTAATATCCATCCCTCCATCTGTTTTATGTTCTCTTATTGGTAAAAATGCCCCTTCGTCAAGTTTAATTTTCATTGATAATCCTTCCTATGTTTCACGTGAAACATTTTTAAATTAAAGTTGGTAATAGCCTAAACTGAAAGACACCAACCAAATCTTGTTTAGGCTGTTATAAAAGTTGATTTGTGGTTCTTAGGGTGTTCCGCACATGCCACCAATTATATCCCCAGTGTACTATTTTTTAATGTGGTTCCGGTTCCACAATTAAATTATATCACAATAGATATAATTTTCAAATATTTAATATATACTCTTTATTGTGTGGTAGCATTACCAGTGGATTAATGATCCGCTGTCACTCTACATTTTTATTCAATTGCTTTCACTTGAGAAAATTTGAAGAACGACGCTTTTTTCATAAACATCGTTTCTTCTCCATCATCATCTGAATTTTTCTTTTTATTTATAACATGTTTCCATATCATAATTTGAGTAATTGCTTTTTCACCCTTTTGAACTTGAAAGCCGTGATTTTTCCAATATTGATACGTGTATATAGGTTCTATCTCTTCAATCTCTTTTATACCATCATTAAAAGAAACTTTTAATTTGCGCCCTGTTCCTTTTAAAATACCCTCATCGTAAAGACGTATTTGTTCTATTAAATTATCATTTTGTTAGTCATTTTCTCAACCCTTTCACTAATGCTGTCACTAATAATATTACTGTAATCATTTTTCCTTTTTCCTTTTTATGATGAAGGCTGCCATCGTCAGATAATACAAACCGCTGTATTATGACCGGGTATAAACCCGGTTTCGACTTTTCATCAAATATAATCATTTACTATAACAACTACTTCCCCACTTTCATCTTTATATTGTATCCAATTTTAAGAATCTCGGACTGTCTACACATACCAGAATCTGAAAATCACAATCTGTCTCTTTAACTGTTTATATCTTATCATAATAAATCTCTCTTTTCAA
>JAEIGA010007586.1_pt1 | contig 16447 bp, 13 predicted proteins | sample 9270691 | NCBI WGS metagenome assembly JAEIGA01 (sample SAMN17057246, study PRJNA624740) | gut metagenome | biome: biome; isolation source: fecal sample | host: Bos grunniens | place: China: Xizang | collected 2019
GGTGGAGCTAAGAACGTAGCACGTCGTGATGGTATGGGTACAACCGTACTGTCGGCAGTGACAACCATAGGTCGTATCCCCGACTACTACTTCCAGGCTGTAGGCAGCGGCACAGGAGCTATCGCAGCGTGGGAGGCAAATATGCGTCTTATCGAGGATGGCTCTTATGGCGACAATATTATGAAACTTATGGTTTCGCAGAACGCACCATTCGTCCCTATGTACGATGCGTGGTGTGCTGACTCTCGTGCTATGTTGCCATACGATGCCGACAAGGCACGACGTGACGCAGCCATCATCGATGCAAAGGTACTCTCTAACCGTAAGCCACCATACAGCATCTTCGGTGGTCTGTACGATGCATTGAAGGCTACCAACGGTGAGATTTTGGTTGCTACCAACCCTCAGGCACGTAAGGCTGCCAAGCTCTTCAAGGAGCTGGAGGGCATCGATATCCACCCTGCTGCAGCTATCAACACTGCAGCCCTCATCAAGGCTGTTGCCGACGGTAAGGTTGAGAAGGATGCCACCATTATGCTCAACATCACAGGTGCGGGCGAGGAGCGTTTCAAGGAGGAGCACGACGTATGCTACCTTGAGCCATCCATCACCTTCCCACTCAATGTCGATGCCGACGAGGTTGTTGCAAAGGTAGAGGCACTCTTTGATCAGGAATAATCAAAACACAAGCAATATGTTATACCCTATCAGATTTAAGCCACTCCTGAAGGAGCGTATTTGGGGTGGCAAGGAACTTTTAGCTAAGGCTAAGGCTGGCAAAGCAGCAAAGATTGACCCTACGAAGCCATATGGCGAGAGCTGGGAGCTCTCTGCTGTCGAGGGCGACGTGTCGGTTGTCGAGAATGGATTTTTGAAGAAGAACAACCTCGAGGAGATTATCGAGGTCTATATGGGCGAGCTCATTGGCGAGAAGATTTACGAGAAGTATGGACTTACCTTTCCACTTCTTATCAAGAGTCTCGACTGTCACGATGTACTCTCTGTGCAGGTACACCCCGACGATAAGTTGGCTGCCGAACGTCACAACTCTTACGGCAAGACCGAGATGTGGTACGTCGTAGGTGCTGAGCCAGGAGCTGCTCTCTACGTAGGCTTCAAGGACAATAACATCACCCGTGAGGAGTATCTCGCTGCAGTCAACGAGGACCGTCTGCACGAGATTCTCAATAAGATTGAGGTTAAGGTCGGCGACACCTTCTTCATCCCTGCAGGCACCGTTCACGCCTTGGGTAAGGGTATTGAGGTTGTCGAGGTACAGCAGACATCGGATGTAACATACCGTATCTACGACTGGAACCGTACCGATGACAAGGGCAACCCACGTGAGTTGCACACAGCTCTTGCCGTCGATGCTATCGACTTCGCTCGCGATGCTGAGTCGTGCATTATGCGTTATGAGGAGAAGACTAACAAGTCTGTAAACCTTGTTGACTGCCCATATTTCACCACCAACATCATCGCATTGGACGGAGTGTATGAGCGAGAGTTAGTAGAATTGGACTCTTTCGTACTTTACATCTGCACCGAGGGTGAGGCAGTGGTTACAATGGGCGAGCACAGCGAGAAGCTCGATGCTCTGGATTTGGTTATGATTCCTGCCGAGGCTGATAAGGTAAGCGTTAGCGGTAAGGGACGTGTTATGGAGATTTACATCAAGTAACAGAACAAACGCATAAAAGAGTATAAAAGTAAGGGTGTGTCTACATTTAGACACACCCTTATTGTTAGAAGTTTGTATAACAAGCGAGATTTCAAGGCTTGCGAAGCCCGAAAAACCGCAGTTTACTTAACGTAAATGAGGATTTTGAGGGCAAGGCAGATGCCGAAAGAGCCTTGTTATACAGCTTTAATCTTGAAGATACACTTCTTAACCTCACCCTCGCCCAACATAGGTGCGTGACCATCTTCCGGGTAGAGAATAGTGAACTGCCCTACCTTCAGGCTATAGAAGCACTGTGGCACGTCAGTAAAGAACTCTATATCTTTCTGCACATCGAAAGGTGCCTCCGACTTGGTGCAATCCTTCTTCTCGCTCCATCCAAAGAGCTCCTCCTCACCACGCAGCAGCAGCTGTATATCGATATACTTACGGTGCAACTCCAATCGTGCCTCCTCAGTTGGCTTGAGCTCCAGCTCCTGCACTACAACGAAAATGTCATCTCCATCTATCTCGTGGCGACCACACTCGAGTGCTGCCATATCGTGCGAATCAATAAAATCAAACACCTTTCTGAAACGAGGGTGCAACTGAGCATACTGCTCCTTGTTTTTCAATGTGTCGAGAATCATATCTTACTGTTTATTTATGTTTATCTTTTTCATTAAATCTCACAAACAGAGGGTAGTGCAGAGCCATATCCACATCATAGAGCACCTCATACGAGAGTACCTCTATCGACTCCGACACGAAGACATAGTCCAGACGTAACCCCTCTTCATATCCACTGTATGTGTGTGAGTATCCGTGTCCCTTCTCCACATAAGCATCCACCAGATTGTCTGCAAGCTTATTATATACAAATGTGAATGGTATATCATTGAGCGACCCTGCCACCACACACGGATATGGCGACGAGGTGATATATGGCATCAGCGAATCCATCTCCTTCACTCGATAACTGCTCTGCTCACTCCACGCCTTCATACGTTCACCTATAGTCCTCTCGGGCACTACTCTTTCGCCACTGCGGGCATCTACCTCGTAGTTGTCCATATGCAGCAACACGTTGTATATGCGTATCGTATCATCATCCGCCACTATGTCGCACCATATCATATTCTGCAGCGAGTCCACTGCGTGACGCTTCGCAAACGGATAGCGACTATATATCGCCAACGCCTCATTACCCCTTTTCTTGGTATACTCCATCTGCTTGAATCGCTTCACCCTTAAAAGACTATCGACGCTATCAACCTGATAGGCATTCTGCAAAGTCACGATGTTAGGCATCTCGCGAAATACGAAGCTACGCAGTGAGTCAAAACCCACCTCATCCTCCTGGAGTGAGAACTCATCCATATTGTAACTCAGCAACTTAAACGAGCGAGGATACTTCGTCTTATGTTGCTTATCTATCTCCATCTTGTAATACGATGGTAGCGAGAACAGTCCCACCACGAGCACTACACCCATCACCGCCACATTGACCAGTCGCCAGCGTGCCAGCCAATAGAGCACCAATATGAGCATTGCCACGTAGAGATACAACGAATACAGACCCAATGCCGCAAACATACCAGCTGTCTCGGGCGAAAGATGCGACACCACCAGCAGTGCTACAAAGAAAAGCATCACTACCACCGACACCATCAGCAACACCGCATCGAGCAGAGTCATCAACCCCACCCTGCGACGCTGTCGTCTACCTGCGTCGGCATAACTACCATAATACTCTCCCCTGCGTGCCATAATCTTTTATTAGAAATATATCTTTCGTTGTTTCTTCCACCACAGCAGCAGAGCCAGACCCCACAACATACCGCCCAGGTGGGCAAAATGAGCCACTCCGCTTGCCACGCCCGACACGCCGAAGAAGAACTCCAGCAAGCCATAGAACACTACAAACCACTTAGCCTTTATTGGCATAGGTGGTATGAGAAGCATTATCACATTGTTGGGATGCATCAGACCAAATGCGAGCAACAGACCAAACACCGCACCCGAAGCACCTATCGTAGGTATGTTGGCAAACTGAGCCAGCTCTATCGCCTGCTGCATCGATGACACGTCAGCTGCCATTGAGCTATACTCCAGATATCCCACACCCATCTGCACCAATGCTGCACCTACGCCGCACACCATATAATATATGAAGAAACGACGCGAGCCTATCTCATACTCCAGCACACGGCCAAACATCCACAACGCATACATATTGAATATCAGGTGCCACACATCTGCGTGCATAAACATATATGTAAACACCTGAAACGCCTTGAACAGTGGGCTCTCTACGTTAAACAACGCACCATACTCCAACATCTCATACTTTATTGGCAGCAACGTCATCGCCAGCCACACCATCACATTGGCTATAATCACATTTATCACCACGGGTGATGATAATCTCTGTCCCGTAAACATATCTCGTTATCCTAATTTGCTCTTTATAAAATCTGCTGTTATCTCCGCCATTATCGCTTTTCCCGATGGCGAGAAACTATAGTTCTGCGTTGCGAGCAGCTGCTCCACCACCGCTTTTGCCTGCTCCTGTGTACATCCCACCATACGGGCTGCTCCACGACGTGCCATCGCCTTGAGCATACGTTCGCGTATCGCTCCCTCGGCACTACCCGTCGCCTCCACCTCTTTCAGCAGGTCATACAGCAGACTGTCGGCACTCTCACCCACGCTCATCGAGGGCACACCACGCAGCTCCACACTCTCCTCACCGAGTAGCTCCATATCAAAACCCAACGAGAGGAACTCCTCTAAGTTATCCTTCAGCAACGCATAATCCTCCTTCGCGAGTGTCACACTCTCAGGGAAGAGCAACTGTTGCGACACTCCTCTGCCACGACACACACCGTCGTACGTTGAGTCGTATATCACCCTCTCTTTAGCTCGTCGCAGATCGACCAGCAACACTCGCACGCCACATCTCGCTATGGCATAACCTCCTGCGAGCAGCATCACCTGCTCCACCGACGCCATCTCCTCAGCCTCTATCAGGCTCTGCTCCGAGGCTGCCACCTCACGATACTCCAGCTCGCTCTTTCCACCCGACACTGCCGATGAGCACACCTCACGATATTGCCCCCCATCGCTATTCTCCAGTGCGAAGTCACTCTGCGATGAGAATGCACCCCACGGTATATCTCTCAGCGACGCAGCACCTCCACCGCCGGCACTCTTTCTCGCTGCAGCACTCTGCACATCACTCACACCGCTGTATGGCACATCGTAGGCACTCATATCGAAATCCACGTCTCCCATCGACGGCTCAGCCACCTCCTCAAAAGGGTTGTAGTTGCTCTTCGATGACGACTTTGGCTCGCTATATAAAGTCTCACCCTGCCCCATTGGAGGAATATCTATCGCCATCTCGTTATCGAAATCCATCAACGACACTCCGCCACACTTCGCCAGCGTGCTACGCAGCGATGCCGTCAGCATCTGGTTTATATCTTCGTTATCGGCAAAACGCACCTCCGTCTTATGTGGCGACACGTTGACATCCACCCTGTCGGGCTCTACCGTAAGATACAGGAAATACGAAGGCGTAACGCCATCCACCATCAGATGGTCGTACGCACGCATTATCGAATGATATATCTGTGGCGAACGGAAGTAACGACCGTTCACAAATAGATACTGCTCTGTGTTCTTCTGTTTTGCTGCCTGTGGGCGACCGATATAACCCTTGATTTTCACTATCGAGGTGTCGATATTCACCTCCAGCAGGTTACTCTTTATGTGGCGACCCACCACATCTATTATTCGCTCCAGAAGCGATGCCGCCGGCAGCTTCATCACCGACATATCGTTCGACATCAGCTCAAACGACACACCCTCGTTGCATAGTGCCACACGGCGAAACTCTCGCTTTATGTCACCCACCATCTTCGTTCTGTCCTTCGAGAACTTGCGACGTGCTGGTGCTGTATAGAAGAGGTTTCTAACCATAAACTGTGAGCCTGCGGGGCACATTGTTGGTGTCTGCGATACGAACTCGCCACCATTGACTACCGTCAGCGAGCCCACCTCATCCTCCGCCTTGCGTGTGCGAAGCTCCACTTCTGCCACTGCAGCTATCGATGCCAATGCCTCACCTCTGAAACCGAATGTATGGAGTCGATATATATCATCAAACTCCGATATCTTACTCGTTGCGTGCCTGTCAAATGCCAGTCGTGCATCCATAGGCGACATTCCGCAACCATCGTCTATTATCTGTATAAGCTCCAATCCCGCATTACGGAAGTTCACCTTCACCGACTTAGCCCCCGCGTCGATAGCGTTCTCCATCATCTCCTTAACGACCGACGACGGATTATCCACCACCTCGCCTGCAGCGATCTGGTTGGCTACAATCTCTGGTAAAAGTTTTATTCTGTTCTCCATCTGTTGGGCTCGTTTCTAAAAAAATTACTCTCGCTCCATCTGCTCGAGCTTCCTGAGCTTCTCGTCAAACATTTTTGCCACCTCTTCCTCCGAGAGTGGGTTACCTTCGTTGTCGGTTATCTCATATGTCTTACCGCCATCGAATACCACTCCATCCACCACCTGCATCTGCTCTGCGTCGTCGAGTGGCTTCGACTCCACATATTGTTTATTCTGCTCATCCTTAGGGGCGAAGAAGTCGGCTACCGATGTCAGAGCCCATATCGCACCGCCCACTACTGCCAGCAGTATTATGAGTCGTGTAAACTTCGACTTTCGGTTCTGACCCTCCTCTTCAGCCTTTCTACGCTTACGAGCATCTCTTCGCATACGTATTCTGTCACCTGGTCGCAACTCGCCCTCTGCCGAGATGTCGCCTCCACGCTCCGCACGACGCTCATCCCACTCCTCCTTTGCAGGGTCGTAGTATCTGGGCGTATAGTTAAACTTACGTGCGTGTTGCTTATGTGGTGTAAAGAGTCCCATAATGTTATCTCCTATCTAAAAAAGTTCTTCATTCGCTCAAAAATATTCTGCTTCTCAACGCTCTCAGCCTTACGGAAGTGAGGCTGCTCGGCGAGTTGCTCCACCAGCTTACGCTCCTCCTTGTTGAGTGTGTCTGGTATGGTTATGTCTACCACGATGAGTATATCACCTCTGCCGTAGCCATTCACCTCAGGCAGACCCTTGCCACGCAGACGCAACACCTTTCCGGCGTGTGTGCCAGGGGCAATCTTTATCTTGGCTCTGCCATCAATGGTTGGCACCTCCACCTCTCCACCGAGTATACACGTTGTTACAGGCAGATTAAGGTTGTGTATCAAATCGCTGCCATCGCGTACCAACTCCTGGTTTGGCTCCTCCTCTATCACTACCAACAGGTCACCATTTATACCTCCGTTACGCGAAGCATTACCCTTACCCGATACGGTCACAGCCATACCCTCGGCAACACCCGCAGGGATACGTATCTCGACAACCTCCTCGCCGCGTACCACACCCTCGCCCGAGCACTTGCTACACTTGTCGGTTATTGTCTTACCCGCACCGCCACACGTAGGGCAGACACCCTGGGTCTGTATACGACCGAAGAAGCTGTTCTCCACACGTGTCACATAACCAGCACCATTACAGGTCGAACAGGTAGCATACGACGAAGAGTCCTTCGCACCCGTTCCGCCACACTTGTCGCAAGCTATATTCTTGGTTATCTTGAGTTTCTTTGTCGTTCCATTAGCTATCTCGGCAAGTGTCAGACGCACCTTCACACGAATATCCGAGCCACGATTTACGCTTCTGCCACGTGACGATGAACCACCGAAACCTCCGAAGCGACCTCCGAATATATCACCAAACTGCGAGAATATATCCTCCATCGAGAAACCACCGCCGAAGCCACCAAAGCCTCCGCCACCTGCAGCACCGCCCATTCCGGCGTGTCCAAACTGGTCGTAACGTGCTCTCTTGTCGGGATTTGACAATACGTCATACGCCTCGGCTGCCTCCTTAAACTTCTCCTCAGCCTCCTTATCACCAGGATTCTTGTCTGGGTGAAACTTTATGGCAGCCTTACGGTATGCCTTCTTTATCTCATCGGCATTGGCGTTACGCTCAACGCCCAACACCTCATAATAATCTCTTTTCTCTGCCATAACTACTCACCAACTACAACCTTTGCATAACGCAACACCTTGTCGCCCAACATAAAACCACGCTGCACGACATCGATCACACGACCTTTCTTATCCTCGCCTGCAGCAAAACGTGCCACAGCCTCGTGGAAGTCGGGATTAAACTCCTCGCCCATAGCCGCGATAGGTGTCACCTTCTTCTGCGAGAGCACCTCCTCAAACTTATGCAGAACGAGTTTCTCGCCCTCACGCAGTGCTGTTATGTCATCACTCTTCTCCGAAGCCTCCACAGCACGATACACGTCATCTAACACCGAGAGCATAGCCATCAGCACATCCTTACCGCCACTCTCCACCAGATCCATCTTCTCGCGAAGGGTACGCTTGCGATAGTTATCAAACTCAGCCTGCAATCGTATATACTTATCCTGCCACATTGCCACCTGCTCCTGTGCCGATGGTGTGTTGTCAGCCTCTGCCACTGTGTCAGTCTCCGTCTGCTGCTCCTCTGCCACCGTGTCAGTTGCTGCCGCTTCTGCCTGCTGAGCCGCCTGCTCCTGAGCAGAGTCTATATTCTCATTAACCTCCTGATTGTTAACCTTTTGCTTTGTCATATCTAATTATTTTTCACTTATACCTTTATATTATAGCACAAATAGTGTGCCTTGCCACCTAACCTATGATAAATATCGTTGGTCGTTTAGCGATATCGGGCAGTGGCTCACGTCGCCACTCTGCTATCGGCTTCATCGCTATGTACTCATTGGGCGATGTAATATCACAAGCTATCACCAAACGCATATCGCCAGCACAGCTCTGCACAATCTGCTCAGCGAGCTTAACGTTGCGGTAAGGAGCCTCGATAAATACCTGCGACTGCCCCTCCGACTTAACTTTTTTCTCTATGATTTTCAATGCCTTAATCCTCTCCTGAGGCTTTATCGGCAGATACCCGTTAAAGGCAAACGACTGACCATTAAGTCCCGATGCCATCACCGCCAACAAGATAGAGGATGGACCAACCAGAGGTACTACCCGTATGCCGTGGCGATGACACGCCTCGACAACCAATGCTCCGGGGTCTGCAACGCCTGGCACTCCTGCCTCCGAGATAACACCCGCCGAGCGACCTGCAAGCAGAGGTTTTATCATTGCCTCAACAGCAGTTCCTGCCTGGGTGTGCTCATTAAGTTCTACGAATTCCAAATCATCTATCTTCTTAGCAATCTTATACTTAGAGAGAAATCTGCGTGCCGAACGGATGTTCTCAACAATGAAATAGTCCAACTCATCCACCACCTTTTTATTCTGGGCGGGAAGTACATCCTGACATTCACACTCATCCGAAATCGGACACGGAATCATATATAAAATGCCCTTGTTACTCATCACTTTACATATACTCGTTTTACTCGCGACGCAACCGTCGAAATTATCTCATAAGGGATTGTTCCCAACACACGTGCCATATCCTCGGCTGTATTACCCTGATTTGCCGAGAAGATAAGCACCTCACTACCCTCCTGAACTCCCTCAATATCAGTCACATCAATCATACAGCTATCCATACACACCCTGTCCACTATCGGTGCTGCCTTACCAGCAACCAACATCGACCAGGCTCCCGAGCCGAGATGACGGTCTAAACCGTCGGCATAGCCCACAGGGATTGTCGCTATAAGCGAATCACGTTCAAGCACTTGCGAGCGAGCATAACCTATCGACTCTCCCGCCTTGCGACAACGCAACTGCACTATGCGACTTCGCAATGTAGAGACCACCTGCAGCTCCTCATTGTGGCGATATCCATAGCCATAGAGTCCCAATCCCAAGCGACACATATCGAATGCCGCCTCGGGGAAACGCTCTATAGCTGCCGAGTTCGCTGTATGACGTAACACCTTATATGGCAATGAATTAGCTATCAATGCAGAGAGCCTGTCAAAGAGTGCTATCTGACCTCGCGTATACTCGTCCTGCTCAGGCATATCGGCACAAGCTAAATGTGCAAAGATTGAAGCCACCTTGACGTATCGGTTAACCTTAAGTACCTCAATTAGTTGCATCAAATCCTCCTCCACAAAACCCAGACGATGCATACCCGTATCTATCTTCAAATGGATAGGATAACTGCTTCGACCATATCGCTCTACGCTGCGACTAAAGTCACTGAGCGATGTGAAGCTATATATCTCTGGCTCAAGCGAATAGCTTACCATCTTATCGAAGCTACCAGCATCAGCATTAAGCACCACGATAGGCATCGTTATGCCCTTCTCACGAAGTGTGATACCCTCATCAGCAAAGGCTACTGCAAGGTAATTAATACCCTGATGCTGAAGCAGTTGGGCAACCTCCACATCACCCGCACCATAGCTGCTTGCCTTAACCATCGCAACCAACTTATGATTCTTGGGCAGGTGGCGACGGAAGTAGCTGATATTGTGAGTCATAGCTGCAAGGTTGACCTCCAGCACAGTAGTATGACTACGCTGCTCAAAGCGGTGGCACACACGCTCAAAATGTGACGAACGATTACCCTTCAACAAAATGGTACTATCGGCTATATCTTCCTGACGCAGAGCGAGTAATAGTTCATCAGTCGTAGCATAAAAACGCATCGGACACTCAAAATGCTGAGCATACAACGATATCTTTTCACCAACACCTATCAACAAATCCACACCTGCACGATTGACCAGAGCTGCCACCCTCGCATAGAGTTGCTCATCGCTCATTCCACTCTGCAGGATATCCGATATGATAGCCACCTTACGACCACCCAAAGCGACCTCGCTGAGCATCTCCAAAGCAATCGTAAGTGAGTTAATATCAGAGTTATACGAGTCATTGATAATCTTCGAGCCGGCAATACCCTCCTTCACTTCCAGACGCATTGCCATATCGCGATACTCCACATTCTGGCAATCATAGCCCATCTCGCGACACAACGCTTTAACCAACTGACTATCAATCGTAATTAAATCGTTCTGCGAGGGACTACCGCACAATATCTCTGCGGCATCCGCCACTTTACATTCCGCACTAACGACTTGATTTATAATAGGTTGCAATTCCTTATAATAGCTATGATAAATCAAGGTCTTAGCCCTGCTTGCTAAAATCAGTTTCTCACGTATCTTCTCATCGAGCGATGAGAAGTTACTCTGATGGGCATCGCCAATAGATGTGAAAACAACCGTATCTGGCTGAATCATAGACTCTAAGCGTTGCATCTCACCCACCTCGGATATGCCTGCCTCTATGATAGCCACATCTTCATCGCCCTCAATCATCAACAACGAGAGTGCGACACCCAGCTGCGAGTTATAGCTCATAGGTGAGGTAAACAGCTTAGTATCAGCAGGTAACGAGCGAGCAATCCACTCCTTGACGATAGTCTTACCGTTCGAGCCCGTAATACCTACAATCCTGCCCGAGAAGCTCTGACGATGGGCTGCAGCGAGCCGCTGAAGAGCCTCCAAAGAGTTGCTAACTCTCACACATCCAACACCTTCCGCAAGCCAAGCCGAGCAATCCCTCTCTACCAGAAATGCCTGCACACCACGTTGCATCATCTCGGGGATATAATCGTGGGAATCGTGAGTTTTACCACACATAGCCACAAACAAAGCCTCGGCAGCAAAAACACTTGTGCGTGAGTCAGTTACAACACTCGTAACCAACAAATCCTCACCGACTAGCTCTCCGCCACAGATACGTGCTATGTCCGACAAAAAGTATCGCATATCGTTCCCTAAAAGGGCTATATTGTTAATTAAATTGCTTAATCCGTTATTTAAAAGTGGCTAATCGTTATGAAATCTTACCACTGTAATTCCCGCTCCACCTCGGTCGGCGTGCTCATCCTTTGCCGACTCAACTGCCGGTATAGATTTAAGGTAACGACGTATCTCCTCCTTCAGAGCTCCCGTACCCTTACCGTGCAAAATCGTTACACCACCAACACCGACCATCAGTGCATCGTCAATCAAATCCTGCACCACAGCCAACGCCTCGGCAGCTCGCATACCTCGCACATCGACACTATCCTTGAAGTTGAGCTTACGCGTAGAGATATCAACCGAGAGGACGGTACGTGGCGTAACGGGGCGAACAGACTTTTTGTACTCGGCATTAGAGACAACCGTCAGGTTTGCTACGTTGACCATAGTAAGTATCTGACCAAAAGCCACCTGAGCCTTCTTGCCCTTGATACTCTGGACAACACCCAGCACCTCCTGTCCCTCGATACGCACCTTAGAGCCAACCTCAATCTGTCGCTTCTCCACAACAACCTCCGTCTGAGTCTCTGCCACAGCCTCTCCACGACGCTTCTTGCCCTCCTCACGACGTTGCTGACGACGACGCAGACGCTCCATCTCGCGGTCTACACGCTCATCGTCCTGCCTGTTATCGACACTCTCGACAGCGGTCTTAAAATCCTCCAACTCCTTACGTGCCAAGCGAGTAAGCTCCTTCTCTGCCTGAGCCTCACGGATTGTGCGGATGGTATTCTCAATCTCACGATTGGCATCAGCAATGAGTTTCTCTGCCTGCTGCTTTGCCTCACGCAAAATCTCACGTCGCTCCTCCTTGATACGCGAGAGCTGCGAAGCATACGACGACTCCAGCTCCTCAACCTTGCGGTCGGTCTGACGTATACGGTCACGTTTCTGCGACCAATAGTGCTTATCACGTGCAATCTCACGCAGCTGACGCTCCAGATTGATGTGGTCGCTACCGGCCTTCTCGCTTGCACTACGTATGATATCCTCGCTAAGACCTATCTTGCGGGCTATCTCAATAGCAAAAGAGCTACCCGGCTTACCCTGCTCCAACTTAAATAGTGGGCGTATGTTCTGCACATCGAACATCATCGCTCCGTTGGCAACACCATCGTGTCCCGTAGCGAAGTATTTGATGTTGGAGTAGTGGGTAGTGATGACACCATAGCAGCCTCGCTCCAACATACGCTCCAACATAGCCTCAGCCAATGCTCCACCTATAACAGGCTCAGTACCAGAGCCGAACTCATCGATGAGCACCAACGTACGCTCCGACGCCAACTGCAACATATTCTTCATATTGAGAAGGTGCGAAGAGTAGGTCGACAGGTCGTTGTCCATAGATTGCTCATCGCCTATATCTATACATATGTGGTCAAAGATAGGCAACTCGCTATTCTCGCCCGCAGTAACGGGGAAACCACACTGAAACATATACTGAACGATACCCGTAGTCTTCAGACAAACCGACTTACCACCAGCATTGGGACCCGAGATAACAAGGATATGCTTATCGCTGTCGAGCTCCATATCCAGAGGCACCAGCTCCTTATGCTCGCGACGCAGCGTCTGAGCCAGCAGAGGATGTGACGCTCGACGCAACACCAGACGACCATCCAACGAAACTATAGGCTTGCCAGCCCCATTCTCCACAGCCCATCGTGCCTTGGCACGCACAGCATCCATCTCAGCAAGGTACTGTGCAGCACCTGCCAAAGGCTCTGCATCGGGACGTATCTCGTCGGTAAACTCGGTGAGCAGACGGACTATCTCACGTCGCTCGGAGTACTCTAACTCTTTGAGTGCGTTGTTGAGTTCAACGACCTCAACGGGCTCTATATAGAAGGTCTTACCCGTAGCCGACTCATCGTGGATAAAACCGTTGAGCTTACGTTTATTTGCTGCTGAAACGGGAATAACAGCACGACCATCACGGATAGATATCATAGCCTCAGCATCGACGATGCCTGCTCGCTTAGCCGAGGTCAGCACCTGCTGCAGACGCTTCGACACCTGCCCCTCGTGCTCACGTATAGCACGACGTATGGAGAGCAGTTCGGGCGACGCACCATCGCGTACATTTGCCTCATCGTCAATGAGTTGATTGATGCGACGTATGATATCGGGAAAGATGCAGACACTCTCGCTACGCTCTCGCAAACGAGGATACTGTGTCGCCGAGCTACGCATAACAAAGCCGACCATATTGCCCACAGCCGACAATGCCTGACGCAGCAGAGCTAACTCCTCGACATCGAGAAATGCTCCCTCAACGGCAATCTTCTCCATAATACCCTTCAAATCGGGGTACTCATCACGCGGAGCATCCGACTCGAGCATCAGCACAACACGCATCTCATCGGCTATATCCTGCCTAAACTCCACATCGGAGCGTGAGGTGGAAAACATCTCCGCCTCAATAATGGCACGCCCCGCCGCCGAATTACACAGTGCGGCAATCTGCTCACGCAGACGGTCAAAGCCAATCTTCTGCTCGAATGATTGTGGATAGATCATCTGACTTACTCCTTATCAGCCTTCTTATTAGCCTTCTCTGCAGCCTTATCGGCTCTCTTCTCCTCCTTTTCAGCCTTTCGCTCAGCCTTCTTTGCTGCCTTAGCCTCCTTCTTGGCTGCCTTCTCATCATCATTGCCAAAGAGTGAGAAGTGAACGTAGCGTGTTGGATGCTGCTGCAAATCGGCAAGCAAAGCTGCCAGATTCTCGCTCGATGCAGCAAGATTATCGTAGAGAGTCTTATCGTAGAGCAATGAGCCTACACTACCCTCTTTAGTCTGCACAGCAGCAAGCACTCCATTGAGTTGCTCAACGGTAGCCTCCAACGATGCAATAAGCTCAGCATCAGCCAACTCCTGAGAGAACGCTGCCATATTGTCGACAATAGCATCAACCTGCTCGGCATTGTCGCCCAACGTCTGGGTAAACTCGCTCAGCGAAGCCAAAGCAGTCTCGAGATGCTCCTTCTCCTTAGTCAAAATCTGATTGATATTGCCTGTAACTCCATCGACATTGGCAACGATGTGGGTGATGCCCTCGGTGTTCTGCTCAAGCAGAGTGTTCAGGTTGTCCAACGTCTTGACCAAGCCCTCGGTGACAGAGGTAATCTGCGACTTCAAATCAGTGAGCTCCTCACCCGCAACAGCCATCAAATCGACAGCCTCGAGTGTAGCAATATTGCCCTCATTGGGGATATACTCCGCAGCAGAGCCATAGATAATCTCAACAGCCTTACCTCCCATCAGACCATTATTGAAGATGCGAGCCTTAGAGTCAACGGGGATAGCATAGTGCTTATCAACCGAAAGTTCGACATCCACACCGTCAGCAGGATTAGCACTCAGATTGACCGCTGTGACCGTACCCACCTGCACACCATTGATAACAACGTGAGAGGCAGTCTGAATACCACCTACCTGCTCATAGTGAGCATAATATTTATGGGCTGTACTAAAAATCTCAGAGCCTTGCAGAAAACGGGCAACAGCCCATCCTGCAACCAAAACCAACACGGCAAAAATGCCAACTTTAACTTCTCTTTTCATATCTATCATTTATTTTATCACTTTATTTTAGAGCCCTCGAAAGCTACTACAAAAGCATCACGAAAACTCTTCTTCACCTCGGCAAGAGCCTTCTGTGCCTGCTCTCGGGTAGAGAACTTGCCATAGCAATATTTGTAGGGATATTTGCCTGTACCCTTAAAGCAGATGACCTTACCCCGATAACTCTTAAACCACGGATCGTTGCTCTTGAGTTGCTTGTCGGAAGCCGAGAGCTGAATGGTAAAACCACTCGAGAGCGACTCATTCGACTTTGCAGAGTCCTTCTTGGCAGGAGTCTGTGTCTTGGCAGGAGTCTGCTGCTGTGCGGGAGCGGTTTGAGGCTTCGACTCGGTCTTAGGCTCTACTTTTGGCTCTGCCTTCTGCTCGCTCTGCTCGGCAGTTGATGCATCGGCAGCACCCGCTGTGGCACTAAGCTGAGAGATGCCATCGATAAGTTTGACATACTCCTTCACAGCATCGCACATCATACGGGCATAAGCCGACTGTCCCTTCTCGGATTTCATATAGGCAAGTTCCTGTGGATTGGACATAAAGCCCACCTCGGTAAGGATACTTGGCATATCGGTAGCATAGAGCACCTTCAGCAACTCACTCTTCACGCCACGCGACTTTCTGCCGCCTGCAGTGTAGTGCTTCTGCACCATACGTGCCATAGCCTCACTGTACTGACCGTAGGTGTACTGGAGATTCTGGATGTAGGCTCGCACCATAGCGGCAGTATTCTCGTCGGACATATCGATAATCTCATCCTTGTTATTAGCGATGATAGCATCCTCGCTATATTGGGTCTCCTTGACGCTCTCACCCATAATGAGAGTCTCGGTACCATAGACACTGCTCTTCTTCGAGGCATTGGCGTGGATAGAGATGAAGAAATCACCTCCCGCCTTATTGGCAATATTGGCACGGGCGGTCAAGTCCTCCTTCAGCGTCTTACCTAAAGCCTTGTCGGTCTTACGGGTGTAGACAATCTTAACATTAGGGAGCTCCTTCTCAAGCAGAGCACCCAACTTAAGAGCTATCTTGAGGTTGATATCCTTCTCCTTGACACCACCATATGTCGCACCAGGAAAATCACCACCGTGACCCGCATCGATGACAATAACATTGACACCCGGCTTATAACTCTGAGCCGAGGCAAAAGTGGCAAGAAGGGTGAAAATCATAGCCACAACCAAAAAAGATAGTGTGCGTTTCATAAAAAACTCTGTTTTTATTAGTGGTAATACGTAAAAAAACGCTATATTTGTCGGTTAAAATACGCGTGCGAGAAGTAGCCAGAAGCCGTTTCGAGCCGTTTTGTCGACACCGTCGGCAAAGGTA
>JAEIGA010007587.1_pt1 | contig 16447 bp, 14 predicted proteins | sample 9270691 | NCBI WGS metagenome assembly JAEIGA01 (sample SAMN17057246, study PRJNA624740) | gut metagenome | biome: biome; isolation source: fecal sample | host: Bos grunniens | place: China: Xizang | collected 2019
ATGGTCAACAGCGGAACGGAAGCGACGATGAGTGCGATCCGCATTGCCAGAGGGTTTACAGGCAGAAGTAAGATAATCAAATTTGAAGGCTGCTACCATGGGCACAATGACAGCCTGCTGGTTAAAGCCGGATCCGGCGCAATGACCTTTGGCAACCCGGACAGCGCAGGTGTTACAAAGGGCGCGGCAGCAGATACGCTACTTGCGGAGTATAATAATCTGGACAGTGTCAAAGAATTGTTTGCGGCGAATCCCGATGAGATCGCCTGCGTGATCCTGGAGCCCGTGGCTGCGAATATGGGCGTGATCCCGCCGGCAGAAGGTTTTTTGGAAGGTTTGCGTGAACTCTGTACAAAAGAAGGCGCACTGTTCATCGCGGATGAAGTCATCACGGGATTCCGTCTGGGATTTACAGGTGCCTGCGGCAGATTCGGGATCGATCCCGACCTTGTGACATACGGAAAGATCATCGGCGGCGGGATGCCGGTCGGAGCTTATGGCGGGAAAAAGGAAGTCATGGAGATGGTATCACCGGTTGGCCCTGTTTACCAGGCGGGAACGCTTTCCGGAAATCCACTTGCAATGGCGGCAGGCATTGCAACTTTAAGCAAGCTGCTTGCACATCCGGAAATCTATGATGAGATTGACAGAATGGGAGCGGAACTTGCGAACGGCATGAGAGAGATCAGCGGAAATACCGTGAACCAGATTGGTTCCCTGCTTTCCATGTTCCACACAAAACAGCCGGTGAAAAATTACGCCGATGCATGTACTTCTGATTTAGAGGAATTTACAGGATCATTCAAAAAGCTTTTGGCAAAAGGAATTTATACGGCGCCGTCCCAGTTTGAGGCGATGTTCATTTCGGCGGCGTTCACGGATGCGGATATTGCGAGAGTGCTGGAAGTTTATCGGGAGATCTGATAAATAAAATCTGGCTGATTATGAAAAGAAAGCGTTCCGTTGGAATTGACAGAAGATATAAAAGGATATAAAATATTTGCCAAGATATAAAAAGATATAAAGAGATATAAAAGATCACAGAAGATATAAAAGGATATAAAAAGAACCGCGCACGGAAATGGAGTCTGTATGAACCAGAGAAACAATCCCTTTACACTTTCTTTTGGAAGAAAGCCGTTAGAATACATTTCAAGACCGATACAGACAGATATGATTCTTGACAGTTTAAAGGCAGAGCATTCTCCAAATCAGGTCTTTATGATTTCCGGTGTGCGTGGATCAGGAAAGACAGTGTTGCTTGCCAATGTAGTCAGCCGTTTAAAGGAAGAAAAAGACTGGGTGATTGCGGAGTTAAGTCCGGAAAGAGATCTTCTCAACGCTTTGGCGGCGAAACTGTATAATTCCAAAATGCAGATTAGTTTTACGGAAGCGAAAATCGATCTGTCTTTCTTAGGGCTTGGAGTTTCCGTGCAGGGCAGTTCGCCGGTCACGGATTTGGAAACGGCTATTGAAAAAATGCTCATCGTTTTGAAAAAGAAGGAAAAACGCCTTCTGGTTACGGTTGACGAGGCAATTAACAATCAGTATGTGAGAGAATTCGCCAGTGTTTTCCAGATTTTTATGAGGCAGGAATACCCCGTCTACTTGCTTATGACCGGGTTATATGAAAATATTTATAATCTGCAAAATGAAAAAACGCTAACGTTTTTGTATCGGGCACCTAAAATTGTACTGCCGTCTTTGAGTGCCTCTGCAATTATCAACCGGTATCGCCTGGTCTTTGATATTGACAAGGAGAAGGCTTCTTATATGGCAGGCTTAACCTTAGGCTATCCATTTGCATTTCAGCTTTTGGGGTATCTTTGCTGGGCGAGTGGTGGAGCAGAGCATTTGGAGGAGATACTGCCGGAATATGATCAGTATCTGGATGAATATGTTTACAGTAAAATATGGAGTGAATTATCTGCAATAGATAAACAAATCCTGACATCAATGGTTGAAACGGGAGAGAAATCGGTCACAGCAATCCGTAAGAATATAGATATGTCAACGGAAAAATTCTCTGTATACCGCAAACGGCTGTTGAATAAAGGCATTATTCAGGCAGAGGGGTATGGCGAGATTGCGTTTGCATTGCCAAGATTCGATCTGTTTATAAAAATGCAGAGTTTATTGTAGCAGTCCCTATTCAGCCCAAGTAAAAAACACCAGATCTCGAGAATGAATTCTCAGATCTGGTGTTTTATTCCTTGCCCTGTACAGTTATCTGTTATGAAACATACTCCAGAGCTTTATCAGCTGCGCTGGTTGCATCTTCTGTATAAGCATCTGCACCAATGCTGTCGCAGAAGTCCTGGGTTACAGGTGCGCCACCGATCATGATCTTAACCTTATCACGTACGCCCATTTCCTCAGCTGCTTTAACAACTTCGCCGAGCATCGGCATTGTAGTTGTCAGAAGTGCGGAGCAAGCTACGATCTGGCAGTCGTTGTCGATCGCGGTCTGTACGAATGTCTCCGGTGCTACGTCTACGCCAAGGTCGATAACCTCGAAGCCCTTGCCTTCGAACATCATCTTAACCAGGTTTTTACCGATATCATGCAGGTCGCCCTTTACGGTACCGAGCGCGATCTTGCCTTTGCTTGTGGAATCGCCATCGGAAAGATGCGGTTTCAGTACTTCAGCGCCGGCGTTCATCGCACGTGCAGCTACCATAACCTGCGGTACGAAGATCTCGTTTGCTTTGAATTTTGCGCCGATGATATTCATGCCTGCAAGCAGTCCGTCATTTAAGATCTGCTCTGCCGGAATGCCTTCTGCAATCGCCTGCTCGCAAAGTGCTGTAACGTCTTTTCTTTTTCCCTTCTGCAGCATTGCAGAAATGTCATCTAAAATTGCCATGTGGTGCTCCTTTCGTTTGGATATACATTTGTGTTTTTCAAAATGATTGATTCTGACTGTTATTATATAGAATCAAACACCACATGTTTTGTGATTTTTTCATTATTTCTGGTAAATTTTACAGTTCCAAACCTAATTTGTTCCAAAATATTGTTTCAGTTCCTGCTTCAGTGTGATCAGCGAGGTCGGCATATCATCGGGCTTCCATGCCAATGAAACGGTATGTAATGTCTCTGCAGGAAGTGTAAGAATGTTTTTGTCATGGATATTTGTACACCATTCATCCAGCATGGCAACGCCGAGCCCGTTTTCGATATGCGCAAAAACCGTCTCCATATTCGGGACGGTTTTGACTTTTGGAATAAAATGATACGGACGCATATCGTCTTCAACACCCTGAATCAGATGCTGGATTCGGGGGTCATCTACGATGTAAAAATCAAACGGATACAGGTCAGACAGAGAATGAATGTTTTCGTGACCGGGCAGATAACGGGAAAAGGCTGCAAGCCTGCGAATGGATGTGATCCGTTCTTTTTCCAAACCTTCCGATACCAATGGATAGGAATCAATAGTCAGGATGGCATCAAGCGCGTTGCTTTGGAGAGATTCTGTCAGCTCAGCAAATTCCATGCACTGAAAGGAGATTGAAAAATCCGGTAAAGCCTTCCGGCAGCGGGATACGATCTCCGGGAAGAATTCGGAAATATTCCAGCCGATGTTGTAGCCGAAGCTCAGCGGACGCTGTATATTTTTCAAATGTTCTCTGGTTTCATTAAATTCTTTTGAAAAGCGCAGCAGCATATTGTACCAGGTCTTGCCGTCTTCTGAAAGACGGATCTTCCGGTTGTTTTCACGAATGAAAAGCTCTGTTTCCAGCTCCTTTTCAAGGGCGGAAATATAGCGGCTGACAGCCGGCTGCGGCAGATAAAGGTTCTGCGCAGCCTTTGTGAAGTTTAACAGTTTGCCGACTTCCAGAAAGCATTCGATCTGTCTGCTGTTCATGACATATCCTCTTTTAAACAATCTTCATACGCTTGATTCAAACAACTGCTCTGTTAATATCGGAAAATCAAACCAGGCACCGCAGGATGTAAACGCCGTCATGCATTGTATTGACAAAAATGTATCCGCGGTCATCTACGACACAATCTTCTGTTGTGCCAAGCGGTGGATTTGCCATCTTCAGATCAAAGTACAGTTCTTCCGGATTTGGCGGAATGAAATAAGCAATCTCTTTTGGCACATAGGGATCGGTTGTATCGTAGACCCTGAGTCCTGCATGGAAATAGCAGTCATAAGCGCGGTTTGGGTTGTTTTCGATCCAGGGCTTACCGGTCATTGGTTCATGCAGGTTGTGCGGCCCGAACGGACCGGGTTTTTCCAGACCGCAGTAATTAAAGTTTTGCCATGGATAGTCTTCAGGTACCTCCGGATAGGGGAAAACAGCGATCATGACAGGGTCTGCCGGATCGGAAATATCAAACATCTCAATGCCACACATAGACTGGATTCCAAAGTGTTCCTGCAATTCCGGAGATACACACCAGAACCGTTCTCCTTCCTGCAGGCCGATTGCGTAGTTGCGGCCGAGGATCGGCAGGAATGTATGACAGAGTGCGCCGCCGAATTTCGTTGCAAACGGCGGAGACATCGATACTTCGCCGAGCACCTGCGGCACCTGCGGGTTTGACACATCAAGGATCTTAAAGCCTGCGCCGACACAGGATACATAAGCTTTGTCATCATCCGTCACATAAACACAGTGCACATATCCGGGGTAAGAATCATAACCATTCCATCCATGGATCTCCTTTTCCTGTGTGGCTTTCGTCTGGTTCCCAAGGAACTGCCCCGGATTCCACCAGCGACCGGCTTCTACAGGATGTGCAGGATCTGCAATATCAATGATGCGGTAAATATAACCGATAAATCCGGGTGCGGTTGCAGACAGATGCAGATAGCGCCCGCCGTTGTAGCAGAACCGGTGAACGCCTGCTCCCGGACCGTCATCGCCGGTGGCCCAGAAGGAAAGCTTTTTCGGATGCTCAGGGTCTTCTTTCAGACTGTAAATATGAACCCCTCCAGGAGCCGGCTTGTAATCTGCCGGTGCAGGACCGTGCAGAAACTCCAGGCAGTTGCCGTTTGAAACGATCATCAGATCGTCGCAGACCTGGATCTTTGGAGTAGACATATACGGATAGATTTCCGGATCCATGACATCCATGTATTGAACGGTTTTCGGATCTGAGGGATCTGTTACATCAATGATCTCGACACCGGTTCCTTTAAAGCAACCACCATAGAGATAGTATTTTCCTTCTTTTGTTTTATATAACTGTGTCTGGAAGAGGTAATGGCGGTCCGCATCGTGAAAGCCGACCACTTCCATGTTTTTAATATAGCCCTCGTTGCCCGGGCTTTTTCCATACCATTTCATTTCGCTCATGGCATCCTCCTTGCATGCCGGAGTCCCGGCAGCCATCTTCTATATAATATCGATGTTTACGATACCATTCTAATTGTTATTTTTGTGAGAAATCCAATACTTAATCTTAAAACAAATTATAACATATCTGTTATAAAAAAGTGAAAAAACTGATATTTCACAGAATAAAAGTGCGCATTTACAATAAAAGGGAAGATAACATTCGTAAAAGCATATGAAACTACGGTTTGAAAAGTATGGAGATGGGAAACGGAGGTAGCATGATGAAAATTCTTGGGATTTCTGCAGGGACAAAAAACGGAAGCAACGACGCAATGTGTCGGGAGGCATTGATGGGCGCAAAAGAGATGGGTGCCGAAGTAGAGTTTATTAACCTGTTTGATTTAAACATTCAGCATTGTACCGGATGCGTGGCTTGTGTAAATGCCATGTTCGGAACCGGCAAAAAGATCTGTGTACTGAAGGATGATTTTGGCTGGCTGTTAGAGCGCATGCTTGAGGCGGACGGAATCATGTTTGCTGTTCCAATTTTTGAAAAGGGCGCTCCCGGAATCTTCCATACCGTAATGGACCGGTTCGGACCGAGTACAGACCGTGGCATGCTGACGGTGGCAACCCAGATTGCGGAAAAGAATGGCATGACACCGCCGGATCCGCGCTGGCTGCAGGATAAGGTGATCTCCTATATGGGAATCGGCGGATCGGACTGGCACTCCAGAGTGCAGTGTGACTGCGCAATGCAGGCACTTTCTCCGGCATGGAAGGTGATTGACAATGAAGTATTCCAGTGGTCATTGAGTCTTCTTGAAGATGACAGCAAGGTAGCACGCGCACATCAGCTTGGTGTCAACCTGGCAAATGCCGCAAAGGATATTGAAAATGCAACGTATCAGGGAGAAGAAGGTCTTTGCCCGCACTGCCATTGCAGAGAGTTTTTCTTTGATATTGACGGTACCGTAGAGTGCTGTCTCTGCGGCATCAGAGGAAAGATGGAAATCGATGCGGATGGGAAGTACACATTTACATTCCCTGAAGAGCAACTCGCACATGCGCATGATACGCTGTCCGGCAAGTTTATCCATGCAGATGACATCAACAGGAATAACAGTCATGCAAATGAATTCAGAAAATCGGATGAATATAAAGCGAAACAGCAGAAATATAAAGAGTTCATCACAGGAAGCAAACCGGAATAAGTGGTTTTAAAGGAGGAAGAACAAATGGCATTTGATTTTAAAATTATGAGGAGCCTGATCTATGTTGGTCTGGCAAAGGAAGAGTACCGTCCGAAGCTGATGGACTGGCTCTATCGTCATCACATCCCGGACAGCATCAGTAATTTTGCGCCTTATTGTACAAAATACGCTTTTTATCAGTCGTATCCGACGCCGCCACAAGGAGAACGCTTTGGTGCACGGGAAATGCAGCTGACGGAGCATTACTGGCTCGTTGATGAGCATATGCCGGAAATGGCACACCGTGCGATGACGGAATTTATGCCGATGGACGTACTACGCTGGCAAGGATGCATTCCGGATACAGACGGGGATACTTCCTTTAACGCGGAGTCCGGTGATGCCGGCCGCGCAGTCGGCGGAGGAGATCTGCCGCCATTCATTTTTGCGTTCGTGCCGATCAACTGGGAAGAGGATTACAAAGGCGCCGGCAGAACGGTTGAGGATGGACCGAACTATCGCTGGCAGTTTTTGATACAGTATCCGGAAGGCGTTTCCAAAGAAGATGGAGAAAAGTGGTATCAGGAAGAAGTGGTTCCTTATTTCACAGAATGCGAATATGTAAACCGTTTTGTCAGCAGCAAGGTTGCGATCAATTATGGTGCGCCGACAGCACAGTTTGATCGTGTCTGCGAAATCTGGTTTGAAGGAGAAGAAGAGTGGTATAAAGCATGCGTGGAAGGCGCAGACAAAATTGCAAAACCGGCCTGGGCAGAGCAGGACAAGTTCCCGTATCTGCGCCCGCAACATAATATTGCGTCAATCTTTACGGGCGATATGGCAACCATGGATGCATATTCTCAGTATCACGGATACATTACGATGCGATAAAAAACCGTCATAACCAAACTGCATGGCAACATCGGAATTAACAATTTTCTTTCATTACCAAAATCTGATACGCTGAATTCATCAAAGGTAACTGTTCGAGACAGACCCTGAACAGTTACCTAAAAAAACATACTGCATATCCCACAGAAATCAGATGGCGCCAACTTCTGCAAAAGGCGGTGCCGGTCCTAAATCGAGGAGGAATTGTAAAATGGGTAAATATGAAGAGAATTGGGAACGGTTGATGAAGACAGTTCGCTGCGAACCGGTTGACAGGGTTCCGTTTGTTCCCTGTGGAAATGCATACATGGCACGCGCAAACGGCATCTTGATGAAAGATTATATTACGGATTTTGATCTTGCCTGTGAGGCAAACATTAAAGAACTGAAGCGTCTGGATGCGGACGGCACACAGTCTGTCATCTTCTCGCCGTATCTTCTTGGCACACAGTGGCTTTCCAGATGTGCAATGCCGGGTATCGATCTGGGCGATGATGATATGTGGCAGGTCATGGAAATCCCGGAGAACATGAAGTTCGAAGATTACGCAAAGATCAAAGAGATCGGATGGGATGCATGGCAGGCACAGTTCATCGCGGAAAAATGTGATAACAACTGGGAAAACTTAAAGCCGTTCTTTGCAGCAAACCCGCATGCGTATGAGCGTTTTTATGAGGAAGGCATTCCGTGTGTATGCGATTTCCTGATGATCACACCGTTTGAGTACTTCTGCGGCGGACGTTCTCTGGAAGCATTTATGGTAGACGATCTGTTCGAAGAAGAAGATCTGATGCTGGAAATCTTTGATATCGTACTGGAGCATAACCTGAAAGCATACCGTCAGCAGATCATCGATACGCATGCAAAGGGCGTATGGATCGGCGGCTGGAGAACCGGCCCGGACCTGATCTCCCCGGACATGTTTGATACCTTTGTTAAGAAGTCGTTCGATGCATACTATGATCTCTGCATCGAGATGGACGTTCTTCCGATCTTCCATCTGGATTCAAACTGGGATCTGATGCTCGATAAGTTTACACATTATAAACCGGGCACATTTGTGATGGCGCTCGATTCCAAGACCGATCCACGCAAGTGCCGCGAGATGCTTGGCCCGAACGTATGCATCCTCGGCGATGTTCCGTGCGAGATGCTGACATTCGGCACACCGGACGAAGTCAAAGCATATGTCACCAGCTTGCTGGATGACATTGGACCGTATGGTGTCATGATCGCATCCGGCTGTGATATCCCGTCTGATGCGAAGCCGGAGAATGTACTGGCAATGGCGGAAGCAACACATGCTTACCTGGATACACATCCTGAAAGAAGATAATCAAAAAGCATAAACGCATAATTTCCCCGGGGTGATGATTAGCTGTCGTCATCTCCGGGGTATTGTGCTATTATTTAACAAAACCATTGTGCACGGAAATGGAGGCTGCATATGAATATCACCCAGATGAAATACTTTATCACTGCCGCGAAGTGTCTGAACTTTACGAAAGCAGCGGAGATCCTGTTTATCACACAGCCGGCCTTATCCCGCCAGATCGCCGCGATCGAGCAGGAACTGAACATGCAGCTCTTTATCCGTACGAACCGTTTCGTCCGTCTGACGCCGCCGGCAGAGGTTCTGCTTCGGGAGTTTGAGCGGATCTACGATGACTATAATCTTGCGATCGCAAACGCGAGAAACAGCTTTCAGGGTCTGTCCGGCGAACTGAATATCGGAATTCTGGAAGGAATGTATGTAGGCGACTTGTTCCCGGGCATCTTAAAATATCTGGCGGAATACTATCCGAACATCAAGATCAATCTGCACACGTACAGCTTCAATGATCTGGTCAAAAAACTGTACCAGAATGAACTTGATATCATTTTTACCCTGTATTTTGACTTGAAAGACAGGGAAATGCTGCGATACAAAGTGATCGAGCATACCAAAGACCATGTGGTTGTTCATAAGGATCACCGCCTGGCGAATGCCAAATTTGTAAAACTCTCTGATTTCAAGGATGATACAATCATCATGGTCTCAACGGAGGATTCGGAGGAGTCGCCGCGCCTGATCCTGGACGCATGTAAGACGGCAGGCTTTACACCGAACGTCAGATTCGCATCCTCGCTTTCTGAAGAAATGCTCTGGGTCGAGGCCGGTGTCGGTGTCTGCATCCTGGATTCAAGGAATCTTCTGTATAACAATCCTTCGGTTCGTTTCCTGGAGGTGGAGAGTCTGAGCGATCCGAGTCTGACAATGGCCTGGCATGAGAACAATTACAACCCGATGAAAAAGATCTTTATTGAGAACTTTGCACTGGATCATCCGATCAAAGAGTAATCATTACAAAATTGTATGGCAGATTAAAAAACAGTTATTGAAAATGAAAATTACCATGCTGCAATAGTGTGAAAAACACGTTGCAGCATGTTTTTTTTCGGCTTTTTTAGAAGATTATGACAATGATAACCAAATTGCATGGCACGATGGATTTCGGGAATTTTTCATAAGTATTTATAACAATTAATATAGTAATTGACAGGGGAGTAACGGATCGGTTACTCGCAGTATGTGAGCGCCCGGTTGCAGACGGGTGTAAGCGTAAGAACATTTATGGGAATGGCGAAAGAAAGGAGAATGAGTACATGAATTGGGGCGTACTGATATTTGTACTGATTTATGAAATCGCAACGATCGTCGGCGTAGGTATGATCATTGCAAGAAGGAACAGAAATGCAGCGGCACAGGAAGGAAACTTCGCACTGGCAGGAAAAGGCCTTCCGACCGCGCAGGTGGGTGTTACACTGGCACTGACAATGCTTGGTTCAGCGCATATCTGGGGAACCACAGAGAATGCGGCAGGCATGGGTTCCATCGCAGTTTGGTTTGGTATTGCATGTACCGTTATGATGGTTGTCATCACACAGATCACAGGACCGTGGGTCCGCAAGATCGGCGTTAACACGATCCCGGATCTGTTCGGAAGATTATATGGAAAGAAAGCGCGTATCCTGATCGCGTGTGTAATGGGCCCGCTGGTATTCGGATGCCTTTGCCTGGAAACACAGTGTGTAGCGATCACATTCGTGGTATGTACCGGATGGCCGTATTTTGTAGGTGCTATCGTAGGTGGTGCTTTCGGTATCCTTTACGTATTACTTGCAGGTATGAAAGAAGTATCCTGGCTGAACATGATCAATGCGGTTATGATGTATGCAGCACTGATCATCGCACTGATCGCAATGTTCGTTTGCCTGCCGGGCAATGGCTGGGCAGATGTCGCAACCAATCTGGATGCGATGGGCAACGCGTGGATGCTTGACATCTTCGGAAACAAAGACCTGATCATCGGTTTCGCAATCCCGACGATCTTCACCTGCACGATGTTCCAGGGTGTATCCCAGATGGGATTACAGACCTGTATCGCTGCAAAAGATGTAAAATCTGTTAAAAAGTCTATCTGGCTTGCAGGCCCGGTCAATGGTCTGTTCTGTATCATCCCGGCACTGCTTGGTATGGCAGCACTGGCACTTGGTTATCTGGAGATTGGCGGAAACGCTATGATGATGACACCGGCAATGATGCTGGCAGTTTTACCGAAATGGGTTGTGGCACTGATCTGCGCATCCTTCCTCGGCGCTCTGCTTTCCACATTTGCGATGACATCTCTCTGCCCGTCAACCATCTTTGCATATGACCTGTATGGCGGACTCTTTAAGCCAAAAGCATCAGAAAAAGAAAAAGTACGTGTTATGCGTATCATGATCGTTATCGTAGGTATCGCAGCAATCATTCTGGCGAACTTCCAGCCGACCGTTGTAACGACGATCAACTGGATCTTCACATGGGCAGTACCGATGTTCGTATGTCTGGTATTCGGCCTTTGCTGGAAGAGAAATACCAAGGCACTGGTTATCACATGCGTGCTTTCCTGGATCGCAAACGTTGTATGGATCACAGCTGATCTGCAGGGCAAGCTGGGCATGCCGAACTTCCACCAGGTATATCTTTGCCTGATCATCACACTGGTCGTTGGTGCAATCACATTTGCGGTTATGCCGGGATCCAAACCGGGATACTTCCGCCTTTCAAAAGAAGAAAGAGCAGCAACCGCAGAAATGAAAGCAACACACGAAGCGTAATCAGCGGGAAAGGAGAACGATATGGTAGCACATATTATCTTAGAAGCAGCTGCAATGGTAATCGGCATTACAGTAGTAGGATTTTTCATCGGTAAATTGTTTAAAGAAGCGGAAAAGGAGGATTAAGACATGGTATTAATCTCAATGACACAGGGATGGATGATCGGCATCATCTGCATGATGGGTATGTTTGGCATCGCAGCCGCAATCTTCTCCGCAAAAGGAAAAGCAAACAGAGAAGAGCAGTAATTACGGAACCGATTGATAGATAGTGAATATATTTGAAGACACAGACGGGGGAAGTTCTCCGTCTGTGTCTTTTTTAGTCGAACAGCATGAAGGATAGTTCTAACTGGAAGATATGATCATAGTCTTCCGTATCAAAATTGATCAGATCCTGAATCCGGCTGATCCGGTATAGAAGGGTGCTTCTGTGTATGAAAAGGTCATTGGCCGTTTTCGTGTAGTTTAACTGGTTTCTTAAAAATAAGCGCAGAGTATGGTAAAGATCAGTCTGATTTGCCTGATCATATTTTTTCAGAATTTCGAGATCCGCATGCAGTAATGGAAGGACGCTGTTTTCCTTGATCAGAAATTGCAGATAAGGAATAAAGATCTGGGTAACGTCAGCGATGATCAGATTTTGCTGAAAAGCATAGGAAGCCGTTGTCTTGGCAGCGATATGCTGACGGGGTAACTGGTTCAGGTTGGTAAAACGGGGGCTTTTCCCGGCGACACAATGCGAGGAAGACAGAATTTTGGTCAACTGACGATCATGTTCAGCCATATCCTGAAGCATAATATCGATGACATATACCAGATGCTCTTCGTAAAAAAAGATGAAGCCATAGGGATTCAGATGTTCAATCATACGGATAACGGCATATAAAGGATTTTCTGAAGAAGAAGGATCTCCCTGAATGACATATAGCTGTTTTTCATCCGTACGATACCAGTGAAACACTTCTAAACGTGAAAACGAAGAGTCATCCATGGGATTTCCATCCAACAGATCGCGGAATATATTTTCGCGGTCTGTTTTTTCTCTGGATTGCTCGTTATAGGACATCCAGGTTTGCAGCAATTCGGAAAAAGCATCCTGAAGATCCTTGTCGTTTTGGGTGTATGTTCCGTTTGTATTATTTGTGATCAGCCAGCCGTTGTGTTTCGTAAAGGAAAACAGATTCGTTACGATCGTATTGATCTGCATAGAGGGCACCGGAACCTCATAAGAGGGGATATCCGGTGTGCGGATATGCTTGCTCTGGTTGATCGTCAGCAGTTCATTCAGAGGCAGCATTTTGTCGTGGATCGCTCTTTGGTATGACGGAAAGCAATCAATCCATTCCTTTTTTCCATAAGATTCATAGATTAAAAAGGTGGGGTCGGCTAATACGAGATATCTGTTCAGAAGACCGATACCTGCTTCGAGCACGTCTTCTAAAGTACACCCTTCTCTGATTCGCTGCATCAATGCGGCTTCCCAGTCATTGTAATATTCGAAAGCATCCAGAATATGGTTCAGGATGATATTGATATCGTCACAGGAGATGATGATATAGTCCGGCCCGCTTGCGCAGACGATGGTGCTCGGGCTCGCCTGATGCAGATAGACGGTGGAAGAAGACATGTAAATGTCGTCAGCAATGATCCTGACGGTTGAAATGGTACGTTTACCTTCGCTGATATGAATTTCCGGATGATAGCCTTCCAGCCGGTCAGCAATCATGTGCATGCTAAGAAACATATATACTCCTACAAAATGTATGAAACGATAATGGCGAGACACTGTTTTTTCAAGCATAACATATCATGACATCCCTTACAATGGGGATTAATATAGAATCATACAAGATAATTGTTCTGATAAAAAATGTATAAGCGTAGCATTTTGATACAAAATGAATGAAAAGGAGGAGGTATTTATGGTATCGGCAGAAAAGTTACAACGCTGTCTGGAGAATCTTCCCGTGAATGACCGCCGGGACATTCCGGTTCTGCTGCAGCTCATCACCTATTGTGGCGTCTGCGCGGGAATGACGCAAAAGGAAATTCATGAAAGCAATGAAAAGTTCCAGCAGGCAAAAAAATTCACTTACGATACAGTCGGCTATCCGGATGCGGATTATTTCCTGAACCCGGGAGACACCTGCTTTGCAGAAGCACTTCCGGTTCGTCGGCCGGGAATCGAATTAGGTGATAATGAGCTGTTTCAGTTTGTTGAGACCTGCAATATGGAGCTCGAGGACTATGATGCCATTGCGAAAAACGGATGGGATATGTGGAATGTAGGCTATATGTGCCGCATCCAGAATCCGCCGATGACCCCGGAGCAGCTTTTTGCCCGTTGGGGACAGCTTGGAGCAAATGGAGCAGCAAATATCGGAATGATGAAGCAGCTGGGTGTAGAACCGATCATTGGTACGGTCTGTATCACACCGTTTGATGCACTGTCTCTGATCAGATCCTTTGAAGATTTTATCATGGATTTATTTGATGAGCCGGATCGTATTCATGCTGCCATCGACCGGATGACCGATGATATGATAGCATCTACGCTTCAGCAAATGCAGGGTCATCCGATCAAGCGAATCGGTGTATTTGCAATGCGTTCTGATGCCAACGCAATCTCCCCTGATATCTTTGACGAGTTTTCATTCCCGTCTCTGAAAAAGATGATAAATGCCTTTTGGGAGGCCGGATTCACTTCCATCCTCCATGCAGACGGAAACTGGATCCCGATGCTGGACCGTTTTCATGAGCTGCCCAAAAACAGTATTTCCTTCGAATTTGATGGTGTTACAGATTTAAGAAAGGCATACGAGATCATCGGCGGATGGCATTCTATGCGAGGTGATGTAAGTGCTTATCAGCTGACGTACCATACCGAAGACCAGATCCGGGAATACTGTGAGGGACTGATTACCGATCTTGGAATGAAGGGTGGCTTCATGCTTGGATCCGGATGCGAAGTGCCGATGTCTGCCAAGGCAGAAAACATCGCAGCAGTCATCAAATCCGTCAGGGAATAATCTATAGAAAGATCTGTGAAGAAAGGAGACAAAATGGAAGACAAAGTAATCCGCAAACGCAATTGTTATGGTGAAGAAATCGATGTAATCTACAGACATTCTGTACCGCTTGAGGATATCAATACGATTCCGGGTGGATGGGGCTACTATTCCCCAATGAACCAGAGAACTTATGTGAGAGATGGCATTATGTGTGAGCAGGATGTGGAGATCACACTGCGTGACGGCGTGAAAGTATACGCTGACATTTACCGTCCGGAAGGCGCGACAGATATTCCGTGTATCCTTGCATGGAGTATCTACGGAAAACGCCCGCATGACATGCCGCGTCCCTGGGCAACCTACGGCGTGCCGATGGATGCGATTTCTGACGGAACCAAATTTGAGGGACCGGACCCGTATTTCTACTGCCACTATGGATATGCGGTAGCAAACGTAGACCCGAGAGGCTGCGGACACTCCGAAGGAGAAATGCCAATCTGGGGCGACACAGAAGGCCAGGATGGTTATGATGTGATCGAATGGCTGTCACAGTGCGAGTGGTGCAACGGCAAGATTGGTATGGCAGGAAATTCCATGCTGGCAATGATGCAGTGGTATATCGCAGCAGAGCAGCCGCCACATCTGGCAGCGATCGCACCGTGGGAAGGATGCTCGGATATCCTGCGCGAGTTCATGTGCGAAGGCGGCATCCCGGCGATCGGATTTAACACCTTTGTTTATAAAGATCTGGGAAGTGAGTCTCCGGAAGGTCTGATGGAAGATATCCCGGCTATGGCAGTCAAATATCCGGATATGAACGGATACTGGAAGTCAAAGATCGCAAAATTCGACCAGATCGAAGTGCCTGCATACATCGCGCTCGGCATGAGCCACCTGCATGCAAGAGGAACCTTGAATGCATTCCGTAAGATGAGTTCTAAGAACAAGTGGCTGCGCATCCATCGTGAGTTTGAGTGGCCGGATGCATACAGCTTTGAGATGAAACATGACCTGTTGAAGTTCTTCGACCGTTATCTGAAGAATATTTACAACGGATGGGAGCTGACACCGAAAGTACGTCTGGATGTCATGGATGCTTATGACTGTGATTTCTGCAAGCAGCGTCCGGAAGCAGACTTCCCGATCCCGAGAACCGTTTACAAAAAGCTTTATCTGGATGCCAATGCAAAGACACTGTCATATGATGCTTCCTTTGAACATACCTGCGACGGTTACGATGCACAGACCGGTGAAATGTGCTTTGATATCACATTCGATGAAGATACCGAGATCAGCGGCATGATGAAGTTAAAACTCTGGGCAGAGGCACAGGGACATGATGAGATGGATCTGTTCATCACCGTTCAGAAGCTTTCCGCTGATGGCGCATTCCTCCCGACCTGGGTATTCGGCGAGCGTCATCCGGGTGCATGGGGTAAGATCCGTGCTTCCAGAAGACATCTGGATGAGGAACTTTCCTCTGATATCCAGCCAGTACTGGCAATGGACCGTACAGAGAAACTGTCTCCGGGCGAGATCGTTCCGCTTGAGATCGAGATCTATCCGTACAGCCGTATCTGGCATAAGGGCGAGAAGCTTCGTGTCAGAGTCGCAGGAAGATACATCAGAGATCCGTGGTTTGAGCCGTTCAGCTGGGATACAGAAAATGAAGGTCGTCATGTGATCCACACAGGTGGATGTTATGATTCCTTCCTGCAGATCCCGGTCATCCCGCCAAGATATCAGGCCGGGGACTACGTTTATAGATAATTTCATAAGAGACTGAGATACGATCAGAACGCCCCATATTCCCCGGTTAGGAAAAGACTGCAAGCCCTGGCCGGGGAATCTTATTACGTTCAAAATTTACTATAACTACCATAAATATAAAAAAAGTACAATACAGAAA